>SKEJ01000016.1_pt1 | contig 123973 bp, 94 predicted proteins | sample 4826721 | NCBI WGS metagenome assembly SKEJ01 (sample SAMN11008812, study PRJNA524170) | human gut metagenome | biome: Human fecal sample; material: Feces; isolation source: fecal sample from pouch patient p31 | host: Homo sapiens | place: Israel: Tel-Aviv | collected 2015-06-02 | reverse complement strand
CCTGCGCACCCGCTTCGACGGCGTGTATGACGGCGTGCATATCCTGCCGTTCTTCACTCCGTTCGATGGTGCGGATGCAGGCTTCGACCCGATCGACCACACCAAAGTCGACCCGCGTCTCGGCAGCTGGGATGACGTTGCTGAACTTTCCAAGACCCACGGCATCATGGTCGATGCCATCGTCAACCACATGAGCTGGGAATCCAAGCAGTTCCAAGACGTGCTTGAAAAAGGTGAGGAATCCGAGTATTACCCGATGTTTCTGACCATGAGCTCCGTCTTCCCGAACGGCGCCACCGAAGAGGATCTGGCCGGCATTTACCGTCCGCGCCCGGGCCTGCCGTTCACCCACTACAAGTTCGCCGGCAAGACCCGTCTGGTATGGGTCAGCTTCACCCCGCAGCAGGTGGACATCGACACCGATTCCGACAAGGGCTGGGAATACCTCATGTCCATCTTCGATCAGATGGCCGCATCCCATGTCAGTTACATTCGTCTCGACGCCGTCGGCTACGGCGCTAAGGAAGCTGGCACGAGCTGCTTCATGACTCCGAAGACGTTCAAGCTCATCTCCCGCCTGCGTGAAGAGGGTGTCAAGCGCGGTCTGGAAATCCTCATCGAAGTGCATTCCTACTACAAGAAGCAGGTTGAGATTGCATCGAAGGTCGATCGCGTCTACGATTTCGCGCTTCCGCCGCTGCTGCTGCATTCGTTGAATACCGGTCACGTTGAGCCGGTCGCGCATTGGACCGACATCCGTCCGAACAATGCCGTCACCGTACTCGATACGCATGATGGCATCGGAGTGATCGATATTGGTTCCGACCAGTTGGATCGTTCGCTCAAGGGGCTCGTGCCTGATGAGGACGTTGACAATCTCGTCAACACCATTCACGCGAACACGCACGGCGAATCGCAGGCCGCTACCGGCGCTGCCGCGTCCAATCTTGATCTGTATCAGGTCAACAGCACCTACTATTCGGCGCTGGGATGCAACGATCAGCACTATATTGCGGCTCGCGCAGTGCAGTTCTTCCTGCCAGGCGTTCCACAGGTCTACTATGTTGGCGCGCTTGCCGGCAAGAACGACATGGAGCTGCTGCGCAAGACCAACAATGGCCGCGATATCAATCGTCACTATTATTCCACTGCTGAGATTGATGAGAATCTGCAGCGTCCGGTGGTGAAGGCGTTGAATGCGCTCGCTAAGTTCCGCAATGAGCTTGACGCGTTCGACGGAGCCTTTTCGTACAGCGCCGACGGTGACACATCCATCAGCTTCACGTGGAAGGGCGCAACTACCGAGGCCACGCTCACGTTCGAGCCGGGTCGCGGTCTTGGTGTGGAGAACACCACGCCGGTCGCCACGCTCGCATGGCGTGATTCCGCGGGCGAACATCGTACGGACGATCTGATCACCAACCCACCGGTCGTCGCCTGATCGCGCGTGCATCCATAAATCTGTAATCGTCCTTCTTGTCACCTCTCCTTCAGGAAGGACGATTCGCATTCTGGTTCTCAAGAAATCGTTTTTCCCGAGAATCAGCTGAAATCCAAGCACAAGCGGGTAAGGTGTGCAGTATGTCAAAGATGTCAAAGCTCTTCGATCAAAACAACATGTTTTTCAACATCATGGGCGTGCTGTTCGATCTGATTATTCTCAACGTGCTCACGTTGCTCTGCTGCATTCCGATCGTTACGGCTGGCGCTTCGTTCACGGCCATGCACAACGTGCTGTGGCACATGGTCCGTCATGAGGAGACGTATGTGTCGCGCCAGTTTTTTGACTCGTTCAAGCGCAACCTCAAGCAGTCGTTGCTGCCGTGGCTGGCATTCCTGTTGGCTGCGGCGGTGCTGACGGTCGACGGCATGATCGCTTGGTCGTCGGACGCTTTGCGTATTCCGATGATGATCGTCGTGGTGTTCGCCGGACTGGTCATCATTGCGATTGCGCAGTATTTTTTCCCGTTGCTGTCCCGTTACGACAATCCCACGTCGACGATGCTGAGGAACGCGGCGAAACTCGCGCTTGGCTTCTTCCCATGCACGCTGTGCATGCTGGTGATACTTGCCGCTTTCGCCGCGTTATACGTGCAGTTTTTCGTCTACGCTATTCCGCTATTGCTGATGATGGGTATTTCGCTACCGCAATACTGCTGCGCATGGATTTACAACTGGATTTTTCGCCGTGTCGATGGTGAGATCGATACGAAGGGACGTAAGGTTGAGCGTTCCTGAACGAACCTTCCACAGTAATTAGGGGGCATTTCGCGACTTGGTCGAAATGCCCCCTGATCGTATATTGTGACTTATCCGAATATCGTCGCGCTACCGGCGGGCGTATGCAGCAAGGTGCCGTCGCAGCGGGCCGCAGCGTCGCCAACCGCCAGCAGGACGTCGGCGTGCGCAAGCTGGTCCGCGTAATCGTCGGGCAGCGTGCAGCTTGCGTCGGCGTCGGACGTATTGATGGCGATTACGATTCGCTCGTCGCCTGCGCTGCGCGCGTATACCAGTGGGTGGGAATGGTCCTCGGCATGTAGGAATACGATTGCTCCGTCGGCCTGCAGCGCGGGATGAGCCAGTCGCAAGGTGTTGAACGACCGTACCGTTTCTAGCAGCGACGCTGCGTCGCCTTCCTGCGAAGCCACGTCCGGACGGTCGTCGGAGGGGTCGATCGGCAGATACAGGTCTCCGCTGTGCGCCGCTGAGAAACCGGCGTTGGTATTGCGATTCCACTGCATCGGCGTGCGTGATCCGGTACGTTCGTAGCCGCCTTCCTTCGACAGTAGCCCGTGCTCGTAGCGCATGCCGATTTCGTCGCCGTAGTAGATGAACGGGCAGCCGGGCAGGGTCAGTAGGAACGCGAAGGCGAGTTTCATCTCGTCTGGGGTGAGAGTGTCGCGCATGCGGATCATGTCATGGTTGCCCGACGGCACGCAGATGTATCCCAGTTCTTTGGTGTCGGCGAGCATGGCCTGATATGTGTCTACGAACGCCTTGATGTCACCGTTGGCGGAGGCAGAGAAATACGGGTTCTCTCGAAACAGGTCGAGGTAGTGCGAGGGGCCGAAATGTAGGAGGAAATCCATGTCGAATCCGGAGTGCAGCGCATTGACTGGATCGCCCCATTCCGAGATCAGCACGGCATCGGGGTGGGTTTCGTCCAGGTGTGCGCGCACCTGACGCCACAGCTGTTTGGTCCAATAATAGTCGGGATCTTCCTTGACGAGGCTGCCGGCCATGTCTACGCGGAAACCGTCCGCGCCCAGTCCGAGCCAGAAATCCATGATGTTTTGGATGAGCAGGCGTCCCTCTTGCGCTTCGGGTGAGTCGGCGGCGAACTGCCAGTCTTCGGTGACGGTTCCGAATCCGTAGTTGAGGCACGCTTGCGTGGAGAAGCAGTTGACGGCCGCGGCATCGGGGCGTTCCGCGATGCCGCCAAGGAAGCCTCGGATTGATTCGTATGGCGAATTCAGATTCGGCGATTGTGTCATCGGACGCCAGATATAGCGGTCGGTCCATGCGTTGCGCGTGCCTTTGCCGGATTCCAGGAACCATGGATTGTCGATTGCGGTGTGCCCTGGCACCAGGTCGAGCAACACGTGCATGTCGAATTCATGTGCGCGGTCGAACAGTCGGTGCAGGTCTTCGTTGGTGCCGTAGCGTTCGGCGGTGGTGTAGTAGTCGCGTACGTCGTAGCCGGCATCGTAGAACGATGAGTCGAAACAGGGGTTGATCCAGATTGCGTTGCAGCCGAGGTTGCTGATGTAGTCGAGTTTGTTGATGATGCCTTGGAAATCGCCGATGCCGTCGCTGTTCGTATCGTTGAACGACTGCGGATAAACCTCGTAGAAAATCGCATTGTTGAGCCAGGATGCCATTTGTCCTCCGTAAAACGCACGTCTTCGTTACGATGCACAGCTGTATCACAAGTGTTGGGACGGGCTGTGCGGTTTTGACGGTCATTGTACCACGCGCCATTTTTTATTAACTGTGTCAATTTCAATGATTGCAACGCCTCAAGGCGTTGCAACACGCCGATGATGAGGGGCTTTCCAAGGTTTTCTCAAACCGGTTTGACAAGGCTCGAACCGGTTTGATAAAGTCATCTACCAAGAACCGAGGAACACAACAAGGAAGGTTGGGTCTCGCTGTTCGATATCACTTCGCCAAGCAAAGCTGCGGGGTGGATCGTGGATAGAAAGGGATTGGAAATGAATAAGTTCTCTTCATGGAAGAAAGCCGGTGCAGCAGTCGTGGCTGCTATGATGACCGTCGGCATGCTGGGCGCGTGCGGATCGTCAAGCTCCAGCGGAACCAAGGTCACTATCTTCAACTCCAAGGTCGAGATTGAAAGCCAGATGGAGGACATGGCCAAGAAATACTCCAAGGAGAAGGGCGTAGACGTCGAGGTCTACTACTCCAACGACACCGTTTCCGCTCACCTCGCCACTAAGTACGCTTCCAAGGATCCATACACCATCTCCATGGTTGATGCCAAGGATGTCTACTCGCTGGCCAAGGAGCACGCCGTTGACCTGTCCGATCAGGATTGGGTCAAGGACACTGACTACGCCATCAGCATCGACGGCAAAACCTACGGCTTCCCGGTTTCTGTCGAAGCCCGTGGCCTGATCTACAATGCTGACGCCATCAAGAAGGTCACCGGTAAGGAATTCAAGCCTGAGAACTACAAGACCCTTGACGAATTCAAGGATCTCATCGACGAGCTCAAGGCCGGCGGCATGAAATCCCCGACCGGTGTCATGAAGGAAGACTGGTCCCTCGCCGGGCACTTCCTGGCGGAAGTCTACGAGGAGCAGGAAGATCCGGATGCCTTCTGCCATGAGCTTAAGGACGGTAAGGTTGACCTCAGCTCCAACGCCAAGTGGAACTCCCTGATGGACTTCTTCGACGTGATGAAGGACAACAACTACGCCAAGTCCTCCGCCATCTCCGCCGAGCGTGAGGTGACTGAGCAGAAGCTGGCCGAAGGCGAGATTGCTTTCATGTTCGGCGGCAACTGGGATTGGTCCGTGCTTAACCAGTACGATTACACCGAGAATATGGGCCTCATGCCGGTTCCGCAGAACACCGATGACGGCTCCAATGAGAAGCTTGTCGGCGGCGGCTCCAAGTACTTCTTCATCGACTCCTCCGACAATACCTCCGACGAGCAGCGTAAGGCCGCCAAGGACTTCCTGAACTGGCTTGCCGAAGACAAGGAAGGTCAGGAGTTCATCTCCAAGGATGCCGCTCTGATTTCCCCGTTCAAGAACAACGAGACTGAAGCATCCGATCCGCTGGGTAAGTCCGTGAAGTCCTACGCTGACGCCGGCAAGCTGATCGACGGCTACAACTATCTGCCGGATGATCATTACTCCGTGTTGGGTGCCAAGTTCCAGAAGTGGCTTGCCGGCGATGAGAATCGTGCAACCCTCGCCAAGGACGTCGAGACCTACTGGAAGTCCGCCAAGTTTACTGGCGCAACCGCCTGAACCCACTAATAAGGCAACATGATGCAAGGTCCGCAGTTAACATCAACTGCGGGCCTTACATCCCCGTCAAGAATGGGATCCATCATGAAACAAAACAAGCTTTCTTATAAGATCAGCCAGTTTCTGATGTTCGGTGGTCCGGCGACGGTACTGTTCTTCGCCGTCGTGATTCTACCGTTCTTCTATGGCCTCTACCTCACATTCACCAGCTGGGATGGCGTTTCGACAAAGAAGCCGTTCGTCGGTCTCACCAACTATCAGGCAGCCATCGCCGACACCGCTTACTGGCAGTCGCTTGGCCGCACATTCGTCTATTCCGTCATCGCCGTCATCCTGACCAACATCGTCGCCTTCCTGCTCGCCTATCTGGTGACCAGCGGCATCAAGGGCCAGAACTTCTTCCGTGCGGGTTTCTTCATTCCGAACCTCATCGGCGGCATCGTTCTGGGCTACGTGTGGAAGTTCGTCTTCAACCGTGCATTCGTGGCCATCGCCGAAGCAGCGACGCAAACAGATCACGCATCACTGCTCTCCACGCCAAACGGTGCAATGCTCTGCTTGATCCTCGTTTCGGTCTGGCAGTACGCAGGCTACATGATGCTGATTTACGTGGCAGGCTTCATGAGCGTCGACCAGAGTTTGAAGGAAGCGGCCATGATCGATGGCTGCAACAAGGGCAAGGCGATGTGGCACGTGGTCATACCGCTGATGCGCTCCTCCTTCGTGCAGTGCATCTTCCTGAGCACCACCCGCTGCTTCATGGTCTACGACCTGAACCTCTCACTTACCAAGGGTGAACCGTTCAACCAGTCGGTGCTTGCGGCAATGCATGTCTACAACCAGGCGTTCGTGTACAAGAACTACGGCACAGGCCAAGCCGAGGCGTTGGTCCTCTTCATCGTTTGTGCGGTGATCGGCCTGCTGCAGGTGTACGTCGGTAAGAAGGGTGAGGTGGAAGCATAATGAAGGGTCAAACCAGCACTCGCACCAAGGTTCTGCATGCACTGATGATCGTCGTTCTGACGATTCTGCTACTGCTGTTCATCGCGCCGTTCATTCTGGTCGTGATCAACGTCTTCAAGACGAAGGCGGATATCAACACCGCTCCGATGGACTTGATTGGCAAGCATGGCTTCACTCTGGAAAACTTCCCGAGGGCCATGGACAAGATGAACTTCCTCACCGTGTTCGGCAACTCGACCATCGTCACCGTCAGCGCCACCATCCTGACTATTCTGGTTTCCGCGATGTGCGCATACGTGATTGTGCGTAACCCGTCGTGGAAGTTCTGCGGCATCGTGTTCGCGCTCATGGTGGCCTCTATGGTCATTCCGTTCCAGGTGCTCATGGTTCCGTTGGTCTCCGTCTATGGCGGTCTATTCAACGTGCTCAATAGCCGTGTCACATTGATCCTCATGCACGTCGGCTTCTCGGTCTCCCTGGCTGTGTTCATGTTCCATGGCGCCATCAAGACGAACATTCCGAACGAGCTTGAGGAAGCCGCCAGCATTGACGGCTGCTCCAAGTGGCGCACCTTCTGGACGATCGTGTTCCCACTGCTCAAGCCGACCGTGGCCACCGTGGCCATCATTGATGCTATGGCCTTCTGGAACGACTACCTGCTGCCGTCCCTGGTCTTGGGTCGCCGCGAGCTGTACACCATCCCGATCGCAACCCAGATCTTCTACGGCACATACTCCAACGACATCGGCCTGATCATGGCGGCCCTGCTGTTGGCCATGCTGCCGATCCTCATCCTGTACCTGTTCCTGCAGCGCTACATCGTCGAAGGCGTCACCTCCGGCGCAGTCAAGGGCTGATCGAACGGTACAGAATCCGCAATCATAACTGAACAGACTCACACAACCGGCCCGGATGCGAAGCGATAATCGCATCCGGGCTTTTCTTATGCGATATCGATATTGAGATTGCCGTCGCATGTTTCTGCTGTCTGACAGGACGTATTGATATGGTTGATTTTGCCGAAAGAATCGCTCGAATGCACTGTTGCAGTGCGTCCGGGCGATTCTCATATGTACTGAATATTCGTGTGACATTTCGAAACGAGTAACGAAATAGAAGCAAGAACGAGAAGCGACAATATAAAACAAGAAAAACAGGAATAGAAACAAGAGATGACTGAAGACAATCAACATAATGCAGATGAGCAGCAGACTCCAATGCAGCCGCAGCCGCTGCCGGGCCAGGTATTTGTGCGCCCCGGCATCGATGACCGTCCCGATTACGAAAAAACGCTGACCGAAGAGGCCAAAGCGGCCCTGAAGCGCCTGGCCGTACAGCAGAATCCGCGCGTGCCCGAGGCTTCCAACGAGCGCCCGGAAGTGCAGCAGACCCTCATCAACACGGAAAGTGGCTCCCCGCTGACCGCGTTCGCCCATCTTGATGCCGCCGTGCCGAACCTCGAATCGTCGTTCCTTGACCTGCGCGATCCGATGACCGCGCCCGACGGCACTACGCCCACCAAGCCGCAGGTGCATCGCCTCACCGCCGGCTTCGCGCTTGGCGCGCTACTGTTCACCGCGCCGATGGCCGCGCTCAACTCCGTGCTCATTCCACAGACCATCAGCCGTCTTTCCGGCACCGACCGCGTCACCGATCTGGCGCTGCTTAGCGTCGTTGGCACGCTGCTGACGTTCCTGATGAACGCGTGGATTTCCGTCGGATCCGACCATTCGTACTGCCCGCTGGGCCGCCGCACCCCGTGGATCATCGCTGGCACGGTGCTGACTGCCGCGTCGGTGGCGATTCTTTCCGCATGCGATTTCATGCCGTTGGTCATCGTGTTCTGGCTGTTTACGCTGATCGGATATGCGATGGTGTCGATGCCGCTGGTGGCCGCTTTCGGTGAGCGCGTGCCCGACAAGTTCCGTGATCGTGCGGACGCGTGGCGTGGCGTTGGCCAGGCGTTCGGCCAGGTGTTGGGCATTATCGCGGCCGTTTCGCTTACGTGGGCCGCCGACGATTCCGGTTGGAATGGCACCACGCGTTTCGCCATGATGGTGTTTGCGTTGTGCCTAGTGGTGGCTGGTATGGCTACGTTGCTGGTGTTGCCGTTTGAGGGTTCCAGCAGCTATTTGCCTCGTGAGGATGTGAAGAAGGGCGATTATTTTTCGCAGTATCGCCCGCCGAAGGGCGCTCCGAAGTTCTTCATTGCGTTTGCCGCGCGCATGCTTGCCATTGCAGCCACTTCCGGCATTGCGATTTACCAGTGGTATCTTGCGCAGGATGGTTTGGGTGATGTTTCGCAGGTCGCCATGTTTGGTTTGTCCGGAGCGGCTGCGGTTATGTCGGTGATGGCCGTTGCTGCGTTCGTCGGCTCGCTGTTGGCTGCGCTTCTGCTTGGTCGTATCGCCCGCGCTTTCAAGGATTCCCGTATTCCCGCAATTGCCGCCTGCCTGTTGTTTGTGGTTGCTGTAGTACTTCCGTTGACACCGATCGATAGAGCGATGGCAGTCGCGTTGTATGCGCTGTTTGCAGGTTTCGCGTATGTGGTGTATGACGGCGTGAGCCAAGGGTTGAATCTTGCGACGTTGCCGGATGTGCGTTCCGTTGGTCGTTCGTTGGCCGCGTTCAGTTTGGCGAATACGTTCGGTTCGTTGATTGGCGCTGTCGTTTGCGCGATTGCGATTGCGGTGACTGGCGAGTATCTGCTGATTTTCGCTGTTGCCGCTGGTTGCATGGCTGTTGCGGGCGTGCTGACGTTGCTGCTGAAATGATTTGGATGATCTGAGATAATCCGAAAAACGAATATCAAATTCAAAATTGCGCGTCCACATAGTGAACCCTTAGTAGAAAGGATATGTGGACGCGCTTATCTTTACGGCTTAGTTCGAGCGGATCGTCCGCCGAATACAAGACTCTGCGAAAGGAGGTTCGCCACGATGAACGGAATGGTTGCACGCGTACTGCTGTCCGCACGAATTATTATTCCGCTTTCGTTGGCGGACTGATTCGAGCAATGCAGCTTCAATCCCTCGCCAACGGAGGCAGGGTTTGAAGCGCGCAAAACACACACGTTGATGGCCCTGCATACTGCGGGGCCTTTTTGTTGCCGCCCACAAGGCGTAAGGCAACGAAATGAAGACTGCAACAAGAGAATAGAAGAAAGACGTTATCGGCGCATGCTGGGAGCCGGTAGCACATGACAGACGTAACAGGAGTAATCCAATGAGTGCAGTCGAAGCAGCCGCTGGTAAAGCGCAGGCAATGGTGCGCGATTCGGTGAAAACCGTGATTGCCGCTTCCATGGTCGGCACTGCCATCGAGTTCTACGACTTTTACGCATACGGCACCGCCGCTGCGAACTATTTCCCGAAGGTGTTCTTCGGAGACACCACCAATCCGACCGTCGCGCTGCTAGCCAGCCTGCTGACCTTCGCCATTGCGTTCATCGCACGTCCGCTCGGATCCTTGGTGTTCGGCCATTTCGGCGACCGCATGGGCCGCAAGACCACACTGGTGGTTTCGCTGTTGACCATGGGTGTCGCCACGTTCCTGATCGGCTGCCTGCCGACTTATAGCCAGTGGGGCATTGTGGCTGTCGCAGCGCTGTGCCTGTGCCGTTTCGTGCAGGGCATCGGTTTGGGCGGCGAATGGTCGGGTGCCGCTTTGGTGGCCACCGAGAACGCTCCGGAAGACAAGCGTGCGCTGTATGGCTCCTTCCCGGAATTGGGTGCTCCGATCGGTTTCTTCCTGTCGAACGGCACTTACTTCCTGTTGGAAACGTTCAACGATGACGATGCGATGCTGGCATGGGGTTGGCGTGTGCCGTTCCTGCTGTCCGCAGTGCTGGTGATCGTCGGTCTTGTGGTGCGCGTGCAGATGGAGGAGACCCCGATCTTCCGCATGGCTCAGGAACAGAAGAAGGTCGTCAAGTCTCCGCTGACAGAAGTGTTCAAGAAGAGCTGGAAGGAAGTCATCCAAGCCACGTTCCTGGTGGCCGTCACCTACACGCTGTTCTACACGCTGGCAACCTGGTCCCTCGCTTGGGGCACCAAAACCGTCGAGCAGGGCGGCGGCAACCTTGGTTTCACCAATCGTGAATACCTGCTCATGCTGATGCTTGCCATCTGCGTGTTCGCCGCGTTCATCGTCATTTCCTGCGTGAACGCCGATAAATTCGGCCGCAAGCGCGTGATCGTCATCTCGTCCTGCTGCCTCGTGGCATTCGCGCTGCTCTTCCCGTTCCTGCTTGATCCGTCGGTCGTCGGCCAGCGTAACTTCGCCGCCAACCTGCTGTTCCTGTGCATCGGCTTCGCGTTGATGGGCACCGCATTCGGTCCGATCGGCGCGTTCCTGCCGGAGCTGTTCGACGCCAACGTGCGTTATTCCGGCTCCGGCATCGGCTACAACCTGGCCGCCATCGTCGGCGCGGCATTCGTGCCGACCATCGCCACTTGGCTGTCCCACCACTGGGGTGTGCACTCCGTCGGTCTGTACCTCGGTGTAATGGCCGTGTGCTGCCTTGTTGCGGTGCTGAGCTGCAAGGAAACCAAGGACGTCGATTTCACCAAGTGATGTCCGTGAGGGCTTCGGCGGTGCCCGGGCGGAATCGCCCGAAGCCCTCACAAAAAGCGTTTGACGCAAAACATAACCACTATGTGAACGTCAGCAACCAATATAAAGAAAACGGGACTAGAACAGTTCCGCAGGAGAGGCGGTGTGATTTCTCGGACACAATCCGGGGGGAGTAACATCCTAGGAATCACAAGCCGTTGCAACAACCGAACAAGTAACAGAAATCGAAATTTTTTTCGGGAAAAGTACGATCCCGAAGCGATAAAAGAAAATAAAAGGAGCGCCAATCATGGCAGCAACTATCTGGTACGAAAAGGACGCCGATCTGTCTGTGTTTGAAGGCAAGAAGGTGGCCATCCTTGGTTACGGTTCTCAGGGTCACGCTCATGCACTGAACCTGCGCGATTCCGGTGTGGACGTCGTCGTTGGCCTGCGTCCGACCTCCAAGTCCGTGGATTACGCCAAGGAGCAGGGCCTGGAAGTCAAGCCGGTCGGCGAGGCCGTCGCCGAAGCCGACGTGGTCATGATTCTGCTGCCTGACCAGTACCAGGCTAAGGTTTACAAGGAAGAGGTTGAGCCGAACCTGAAGCCGGGCGCTGCTCTGGCTTTCGCTCACGGTTTCAACATCCACTACGGCTACATCAAGCCGTCCGAGGACCACCCGATCTTCATGGTCGCTCCGAAGGGCCCGGGCCACATCGTCCGTCGTGAGTACGCCGCCGGCCGTGGCGTCCCGGTCGTTGTGGCTGTGGAGCAGGATCCGGATGGCAAGACCTGGCCGCTGTGCCTGGCTTACGCCAAGGCTCTGGGTGCTCTGCGTGCAGGCGCCATCAAGACCACCTTCACCGAGGAGACCGAAACCGATCTGTTCGGCGAGCAGGACGTGCTCATGGGTGGCATCAACCACCTGTGCGATCTGGGCTTCGACGTGCTGACCGAGGCTGGCTACCAGCCGGAGATCGCCTACTTCGAGGTGTTCCACGAGCTGAAGATGCTGGTGGATCTGGCCAACGAAGGCGGCCTGAACAAGGCTCGTTGGTCCTGCTCCGACACTGCTCAGTACGGCGATTACACCTCCACCGTCATCACCGAAGAGACCAAGAAGCGCATGCAGTACCAGCTCAAGCGCATTCAGGATGGCTCCTTCGCCAAGGAGTTCATGGATGATCAGGCCGCTGGCGCTCCGAAGTTCAAGCAGCTGCAGGAAGAGTACAGCCACCCGCACCTGGAGACCGTTGGTCCGAAGCTGCGCGCCATGTTCTCCTGGAACAACCAGGTGGACGCTGATGCCGATATGGCCGAGTCCTTCAATGGCAAGATCGCTCGTACCCAGGTTCAGTGATTTCGCTGTAGCGGCTGCATGTTAAGGGCCGCTGAATAACGTAGTAGCGCAATATGCGCGAAACGTGTTGGAAGCCACCGTCTCACCGCGGTGGCTTCTTTTTGTTGCTGTGTTGTTTTATGACTGGGATATTTCGTATGCGGGATCGCAGTACTGATTGTCGGGGGAGCCGCACGGCTAGGCGGTGGCCCACTTTGTGGACTCAATGCTTATTTAGGAAGGGACGGGAGTAGGATAGACCCCAGTTTGCAGGACAAAATCCATGCACAAAAACACGCGAATTCATCTGCGAATGGTAGAAACCCGAGCGCCGGGAGGCGTTCACCCCACTACATAAAAAGGAGTGCCAAGTACAATGGCTGCACAAATCTGGTACGAGAACGACGGCGATCTCTCGGTCCTCGAAGGTAAGAAGGTTGCCATCATCGGTTACGGTTCCCAGGGTCATGCTCACGCTCTGAACCTGCGCGATTCCGGTGTGGACGTCGTCGTCGGTCTGCGTCCGACCTCCAAGTCCGTCGAGCACGCCAAGGAGCAGGGTCTGGAAGTCAAGTCCGTTCCGGAAGCTGCTGCTGAGGCCGATATCATCATGATTCTGGCTCCGGATCAGTACCAGCGCACCATCTGGGCCAATGACATCGAGCCGAACATCAAGCCGGGCGCAGCTGTTGCTTTCGCTCACGGCTTCAACATCCACTACGGCTACATCAAGCCGTCCGAGGATCATCCGGTGTTCATGGTCGCTCCGAAGGGTCCGGGCCACATCGTGCGTCGTGAGTACGCCGCCGGCCGTGGCGTCCCGGTCGTCGTGGCCGTCGAGCAGGACCCACGTGGCGACGCTTGGGACATCACCCTGGCTTACGCCAAGGCTCTGGGCGCTCTGCGTGCAGGCGCCATCAAGACCACCTTCACCGAGGAGACCGAGACTGATCTGTTCGGCGAGCAGAATGTGCTGATGGGCGGCGTGAACAAGCTTGTTGAAATGGGCTTCGAGGTCCTCACCGACGCCGGCTACCAGCCGGAGATCGCCTACTTCGAGGTCTGCCACGAGTTGAAGATGCTCGTCGACCTCATGAACGAGGGTGGTCTGAACAAGGCTCGCTGGTCCTGCTCCGACACCGCCCAGTACGGCGACTACACCAACACCTGCATCGACGAGCACGTCCGCGAGCGCATGCAGTACCACCTCAAGCGCATCCAGGACGGCTCCTTCGCCAAGGAGTTCATCGACGACCAGGACGCCGGCGCTCCGAAGTTCAAGGCGCTGCAGGAGGAGTACTCCAACGTGCGCATCGAGACCGTCGGCCCGAAGCTGCGCGCCATGTTCTCTTGGAACAAGGACGCCGTGAAGGACGCCGACGAGGCCAACTCCTTCACCGGCAAGATCGCCCGCGCCCAGGTGCAGTGATTTCTGAAGCTGTGAGGCCGTAAGACCGTAGAGCTGTAAAGCCAGGCCTTACCGCATGACTCAGGTCGTTGTTTTCGTCGTTCATCGCCGAAGACAACGACTTTCGTTTATCTGGTCCTATTAATGTGTTCGTAAGCAATGTGCTTACGAACACATTACGAGTATCAAGGGTTGCTATCACGCCAAATTGCGTCACTGTGTGCGCCCTCGCACACAGTGACGCCTGTGTAAACCCTTTATTTTTCAACGGTTCTGCAGATTGCGTCACTGAGAGAGGTCGCGCACAGTGACGCAATCCGCACACAGTGACGGTCGATAACCATGGTTGTGTCGCACGATTCGCATGTTTCGTATGATCACGTGCGAGTTGCAGGATCCGACGCTGGTGGTATCAGCGCCGAGGCTCGTTCGCTGTCGTCTTCCGCGATGCCCGACTCATACGCGGCGCCCTTTGCGGCGTTCTCTGGCGCGGTACCTACGTTGCCGCTGACGGGCCGTCTCAGCACGATCATCTGCCAGCAGTGCCCGGAATTTCGGGTGTGGTCTATTCCGGCAGGTGGTGTCAAGGGCTTTCGCCACCCTTTGCGCGAATCGTCGCCGCCCCTGCGAGGTCAATATATCATCGGCAAAGACGACGATGACTGTATATCCCATCGCCCGCAAAGCCTGCCTCTTGCGTTCGTCCCATCGGTATTGTCGTTTGTCGCGGCGATGCGCGTCTCCATCGTATTCGATGATGACCCGTTGTTTGGGGTATGCGATATCGACTGTCGCCTCGTGAGCCAACTCCGGAATGAGTATCTTCCAGTGTTTGACCGGCTGCGGCAATCCATGTCGCAGCATCACGAGAGTGCAGCGGCATTCCATGGTGGAGTCAGTCACGGCATCGAGGAAAACGAGAGCATCAATGCATTTCCTTCTGCCCGGGAACGCGTCTGCTCCATCAAGGAACCGCGAGATATTGGCGACCGTCATGGAGCCTGATGACGCGCGCAGTATGGCATCCGCCAGAACGATTACCTCGATTTGCGTGAGATACGGCGCCAGCAGTGCCCATGTCATCAGCGGGTGCGTGTAGACGATGGTGATGTTGTCGTGAGTCCATGTGAGGTGGGCGATGCCCGTCAACGATGGCGGGCATTTCAGGTAGGACGTATCTTTCCGTCCGGATCTCTTGGTTGGCTCCCCAATGTACAGTACTTGGAACTTCATGGCTTCAAATCTTGAACATAGCGGTGTCTCTATGCCTGCCAGACGTAATGCGGTCATACCGGTATAGACCGGTGGCGAGGTGTTGATGGTTTTTCGTGAGTGTTCCATGCAATGCAGGAACGTCGTGGATTGCAGCTGGTGCAGTGAGCGCGCAAGATAGTTGTTCGCGACTGTTGCGCTGGAGCTGACAGGGGTGTGCTGATTCGTATTCATGGATTGAATGTAAGCATGATAATCTGCAGTGCGCCACCGGCCGCCTCAAATCTGTGGATAAGTGTATAACTCATCGGTTATCCACAGTGATGTAGCGAATGTGGATATGTAACTGGCGGAGATGCTGCGTGTGGTGCTGCTCTGCGGATGGAGGAACGCGTCACTGTGTGCGGGGTGCGTCACTCTGTGCGCCCTCGCACACAGTGACGCCCATGTAAATCCCTTATTTTTCAACGGTTCTGCGAGTTGCGCCACTGAGAGAGGGCGCACACGGTGACGCAACCCGCACACAGTGACGGTATTGCGGGCTTCCGCCGTGCACGGGTACGGGTATCGGATCATGTGACTGATCCGATACCCGTACCCAACGCCTCAGAGCGCCTGCGGGCGCAGGACGAGATCGAAATCGAACTCCGCGTCGTCGAGGCGGTATTTCTCGTGCAGCTTGGGACCGCAGCTGTTGGACCCGACGCCGGACTGCATGTAATCCACGCACACCACCGTCGAATCCGCCGGCTTCAGCTCGCTGTTGTGAGCCTTGGCGGTCAGCTCCTCCTGGGTGTAAGGCAGCGCCTGGAAGTCGAAGGCGTGGTCACCGGCACGGAGCACCAGCAGCTCGGTGTCATCGCTGGCGACGCTCGCCCAATCGCAGTCGTGATGGTTGCCGTTCTCCTGCGGCTTGATATACGGCTCGAACAGCGATTCGGGAGTGCCGGAGAACACGCCATGATAGCTGGACCGGCGCTTGTCGATGTAGCTTTCGTTCGGGCCGAGACCGCAATAGGCGATCTGCCGCATCGGCTTCGGCACGAACAGGCGCAGGCCGAAACGCGGCAGGAACGGGAAATCGGTGTCGCGCATCACATGCATGCGCAGCGCCACCGAACCGTCGGGCGCGATGGTCCAGTCGGCGTCGATGTCGGCGATGCGCTGCACAATCGGCGCCACCAGCGCCATCGTCGCATGGATCGTCACCTGGCCGTCGACCACCACCGAGCCGTCCTCGGACGTCGCTATGGCGCTCACGTCGCCGGCGTCGACGTTGCCGTCGTCGAGGATCGCATCGTCTCCAAACGAGGCGACCGGCGCATCCTCATCGTCCGCACGCAGTTCAATCGACTCGGGCTTGGCGATGACGTCATCCTCATCGACCAGTACACCGACCTCGTACGCGCGCGCCTGAGCGCGGTCATACTGGGCGCGGATCCAATCGGCCTTGATGTACTGGTCGTTGTCGGTGGGAGCGCGCCACACGTTCAGCTCCATCGGCCTGTTAAGCAGCGACCGGTTCATGAACGACATCGACGAGAACAGGCCGGTACGGCGGTCGAGCACATACCGGAACGTCGAGCCTTCCACGGTGATCGAGGCATCGGTCTGCATGACGGTCAGCGGGTCTGCCAGCACGACGTCGTCGTAGCCGGCATCCGCGGCATCGTTCGCTCCATCGTCGGTGCCTTCTACGCTATCGGTGCCGTCATCGGCAACGTCGTCGACATCGTCATCCGAGCCGATGCCATCGGCGATATCGGCCAGCGCGGCGACGACCGTCTGATTGCGTGGATCCGCGGTCGGCACGGCGACCTCGTCGAAGCCGAGCTCGAAGCCGATCGGCAGTGTCTCGGTGTCCGTCGCCTGATAGTACTTCACCAGCATCGTCACGTTCCCGGCCTCGGGTATGGCATCAAGGATCTCAGCCGGTACGTCGACGACCGCGTCACCATGCGGCGCGATCGATGGCATCGACGGCGTGTAATTGCCGGGATGCTCCTCCCGGAACGCCGCGCCCGCCGCAGGGTCGCTCTCCCACGCAGCCCATGCGGTCTCCACGCCATCCACCAGCAGCTCGAACGTCATGAACACCGCGTCGGCGGCATCCAAGAAGTCCAGGTAATTGTGCAGCGTCACCGTGCCCGCGGCCGCGTCGAAACCGGTCACGCGCACCGGCCGATACACGTTCTTGAACTCCAGCAGCCCGGTATGCGGCGTGCGGTCCGGGTACACCAAGCCGTCCATGCAGAAATTGCCGAAATGCGGGTACTCGCCCGAATCGCCGCCGTACGCGTACTCGCGCTTGCCGGCCGCGTTCGTGCCACGGTCGATCGCATGGTCGCACCACTCCCAGATGAAGCCGCCGGCCAGGCCGTCATAACGCTGGATGCGCGTGAAATAATCCTCCAGATCGCCCGGGCCGTTGCCCATCGCATGGCAGAATTCGCACAGCACGTACGGCTTGACGCCGTTGTCGCCGTCATCGCCGTTGCTGCCGTCGCGCAGCCCGTCCGGCGTGCGCGGCCCCTCCTCGGAGAAGTACTGGTCGATCTCCTCGACGGACGGGTACATGCGGCTGTGTACGTCAAGATAGCTGTAATCGCACTCCTGTCCCTCATCCACATACCGGGCGCTCTCATAGTGCGTCAGGCGGCTCGGGTCGAAGGTCTGCGTCCACAGCAGCGCCGCCTCGAACGTACAGCCGTACGCACACTCGTTGCCCATCGACCAGAAGATGATGCTCGCATGGTTCTTGTCGCGCTCCACGCTGCGCTGCGCGCGGTCAACGGTCGGCGCGATCCACGCGGGGTTGTCGGCGATAGGCCGGTTCCAGCGCTTGTTGACAGCCGCGTCGCTCTCGTCCGGATGCACGCCGCGCATCGCGCCGTGGCTCTCGTTGTCAGCCTCGGCCACCACGTAGAAGCCGAGACGGTCGTACAGGTCGTAGAAGTGCGGCGCGTTCGGGTAATGGCTGGTGCGGATCGCGTTGACGTTGTGCTCCTTCATCAGCGTGAGGTCGCGCATGAGCTGCTCCTCGCTGATGACCGGGCCGGTCACCGGGTCGCTGTCGTGCCGGTTGACGCCGTGGAGCTTGATCGGCTTGCCGTTGACCTTGACCACATTGCCATCCACGCTGACCTCGCGGATGCCGACGAGCGCGGTGATGACCTCGTTCGCGGTGGTGTACACGATGGTGTACAGGTACGGCGTCTCGGCGGTCCACAGATGCGGGTCGTCGACCGCCAGGGATGCGTGCGCGGTCGGGGCGAACGCGCTGTCTCCGGTGAATCCGGTGCCGTTCGCGCCGCCGGCGAGCGTGCCGGTCACCGACGCGATGCGCAGTGCGGCCTGTGCGTCCGTGGAGTCATCGTCGATGGCGGCCACGTCGTCGGTCGACTCGATGACGCCTTCTTCTTCGTCGTCCGCGGCGGTGTCGTCGCTGCCAGTGCCGGTCGCGTCGTCGGCTTCGCTCGCGTCGGGCTGTGTCCGAACCGTCACGTCGTCCTCGTCCCCGGCCATCGGATCATCGATCGGCTCCGAGGCCGTCTCTGCCACCAGCTCGCCATCCTCATCGAACAGCTGCACCTTGACCGGCACATCCGCATCGTCGAAGAACGCGAAATCCACGTCGACCGTCGCGTGATCGACCGGCGACGCATCATATTCGTCATCGCTGATGCCGGCCTCAACCAGCGCGGAATCGACATTGCGCCAAATCGACGTATGCACGAACATGTCACGAATCGCATACTCGGGACGGTCCAGCAGATACACGTCACGGAAGATGCCGCTCATGCGGAACTTGTCCTGATCCTCCTGATAGCTGCCGTCGCACCACTTCAGCACCAGCACGGCCAGCGTGTTCACGCCGTCCTCCAGCACGTCGGTCACATCGAACTCGCTGGTCGAATGCGACACCTGCGAATACCCGACGAACTCGCCGTTCACCCACGCATAGAACGCCGAATCCACGCCCTCGAAATTCAGGTACGTGCAGGGTGCGTCAGGATCGGACGTATGCATGAAATCGCACAGGTACACGCCGCACGGGTTGTCCTGCGGCACGAACGGCGGGTCGAACGGGAACGGATAGTCGAAATTCGTGTACTGGTGGCGGTCGAAACCATGGTTCTGCCACACGCTCGGCACCGGCGTCGTCGTGAAGCCGTCCGCCGCCAGCGCACCCGTGGCGGCAGTGCGCGGATCGGCGTTCTCCGGTGCGTCATCCCCGCCGAAATCCACGTCATAGAACACGGGGCGGCCGGCGGCGCGCAGTCGGGAGACCTCGGCGTCCAAGTCGTAGATGCTCGCATAATACTTGAAATCCCAGTCGCCGTTCAGCAGCATGAAACGGTCGGAATTCACGCGATTCTCGCCGACCGTGTCCATCGGCGTGGACGCGGGCACGTAATACGCGCGGTTCGGCTGCGTGCCGACATGTAGATGGCCGAGACTCTCGTAGTACCGGGGAATGAACATGATGGAGCCCTCCTTGGTTGTGCATGTGCCAGTGCGATGACACTGCACACCATTATCGGCGTCAGCATGGTCGAGAAGTAAGGCCTTTGCCTGTCTTCCGGCGATATTCGCGGGTCCTGGAAAGGTGGTCTCGCGCTAAACCAAGGAAAATGGCGGCTCACAAGGTTTGTGGGGACTTCGTTGTGACTTGTGTTCGGCGTGTCGGATTATGGTGGGCTGGCTCTGTGCGCTCGTGAGCCGTTCCGGCTCTGTTCGCGCGTGCGGCGGCCATGGCTCCATCCGCGGGATGTGCGCGACTAAGGGCGGACGGTCTTGCACGTCTGCGTGACCTGGTATGCGGTCAGCAGAATCGCAAGCCACACCACACCGGCGATGACGGCGACGCGATAGCTGGACGAGAAGCACATGAGCACCACGACGAATGCCAGGAATGCAAGCACTACATACGGCATCACACGGGCGAACGGCAGCTTGAAATGGATGCGTCCCAGAGCCTCGTCTCCGGTGAGCCCGGCCAGCTCGCCGGGCCCGTCTCCGGCCGCCACACGGCGACGGAAATGAATCTCGGTGACCATGATCATCGACCAGTTGATAACGCCAGCAATCGTGGCGATCGACATCAGATAATTGAACGCGAAATCGGGCCACAGGAACACGACCACCACGGCCAGCGCGGTGATGGCCGCGGAAGCGAGCACCCCGACAACCGGTACGCCGTGGAAGTTGAGCTTGCCGAGGATTTCGGGCGCGTTGCCCTGCCTGGCCAGCGAGTACAACATGCGGGAGTTGGCGTACAGGCCGGAGTTGTACACGCTCATCACCGCGGTCAGACACACGAAGTTGAGGATGCCGGCGGCCGCGTGCACGCCCACCGAGTCGAAGATCTGCACGAACGGGCTGGTCGTGCCGTCGATCGTGTTCCACGGCACCACGGCCATGATCACGCCGAGTGCGCCGATGTAAAACACCAGGATGCGCCAGATGATGCCATTCGTCGCGCGGGGAATGGTTCTGCGCGGATCTTCGGTCTCGCCGGCCGTGATGCCGATGAGCTCGGTGCCGCCGAAACTGAACATCACCACGACCAACGCCATCAACAGTCCGGTCCATTGGCCGTCGGCACTTTGCTGCAGCAGGCCGTGGGGGAGTACGCCGCCATTGAGCGCGAACCAGTTCGAGAAGCTCGCCTTGACGCCGGAATCCGTTGGCAGTCCGGCAATCAGTACCGCGAGCCCGCCGACGATCATCGCTATCACCGCGACGATCTTGATGAGCGCGAACCAGAATTCGAACTCGCCGAACTTGCTCACCCCCAGCAGGTTCATCGCCGCAATCACGACGAGAAACACCGCGGCCGACACCCATTGCGGAATCGCGGGAAACCAGTAGTTGACGAACGAGCCGACCACGCTCAGCTCCACCATCGACACCAGAATGTAATTGAACCAGTAGTTCCAGCCGCTCACGAAGCCGGCGCGCTTCGACCAGTAGCGGGTCGCGTAGTAGCTGAACGCACCGGCCCTCGGGTCTTCGACCGACATCTCGCCCAGCGCCCGCACGATCATGAAGATAGCCAACCCGCCCACAAGATAGGCAAGCAGGATCGACGGGCCTGCCAACGCGATCGACTCGCTGGAGCCATAGAAGAGTCCGGTGCCGATCGCCCCTCCCAGCGCGATCAGCTGGACATGCCGGTTCTTCAACGATTTGCGCAACGCCGCCGGTGCCGGCGTGTTGCCGGTGCCGGGGCGGGAGGCCGTCGCCGTGCCGTCGTGCATGGTGTTCTTGCTCATCGGTTCCTCTCCATCGTTGCCGCACGCCGGCGACTGCTCGCGGCATTGGCCGTCTGCCCGTCGTTGACCCGCTCGCGCCCGTCTTCGACATTGCCGTCATCGCCGGTGGGACCGGGCCGTGATGCCGTGATCGCCGCACCCGCCGCAACGCAGGCCGATATCGGCACGACCGCCATTCTATGCCATCCGCTGACGAGTCGACGTCACCGTGCGCCGTTTTGTCTCCCGCATCGGCTCATCGGGGTGCGTCATGCCGCGGTGGGCACCACGGTCACGGTCTGAGCCTTCCTCATCGTCGCGGCGTCGACTTTTCGTGGCTATCTGCGTTTCAAGGGGGTGATTTCGTGTTCGCCGAACATCTATCTGAGTTTCAGGGGGTTGCCAAAACATGATACCCGGAGTATTGAGCACCAATTGCCATTGGAATCATGCGGTCTTGAGGGCGTTTATACTCGGCTACCAACCCCTCGAAACGCAGATAGATGTTCCGGAAGAGCGCCATCAACCCCTTGAGATGCAGATAGCCCAATTTTGCCGCAACATGTCTGCGATTGAGCGCCTAGCATCACGTTTGCATAATCGTGATTTACTAAATCGCGATTATGCAAACGATCTGTGCCGGTGCGAAGAATATGTCATGCCCCGTCGATTCCTTGTGACCAGCATCTCCGATTCGTCTAGTGCCGCTGCGGCACTCTGGCCGTATGATTCCGGGTGGGCCGAGGCCGGAATCGTCTGTCTCACCGGGCGCCGGGCATGCCCATGGTGAAGATGATGTGGGCGACGGTTTCTGGTGGGGCGGCGAGGTCGGTGGCGAGCCAGTACTGCAGCAGTCCGATGCTGCCGGATACGGCGAACCGCATGCGCATCTGCGCTTCGGCCGGGTCGCTGGAGGCGGGCTGCATCTGTTCGGCGACGGAACGGCGGCTGTAGATCAGGCCGAGCAGCTGTTGCTGGAAATCCAGGTCGGCGGTAGGGCTCATCAGCACCTGCAGATGGTTGCGGTTGTCGGCGATATAGCGGCAGATGTGCTCGATGACGTGCTCGACGCCGGCCGCGTCAGGCTGCATGAGCAGCTGGTCGAGCGCGGTCGTGACCCATGCCATCGTTTCGTCCTCGATGTCGTGTAGCAGCTCCTCGATGCTGTCGTAGTGCGCGTAGAACGTGGAGCGGTTGACGTCCGCCTGCTCGCACAGCGCCTTGATGGTGATGCTGCCGAGCGGCCGTTCGCGCATCAGGTCGATGAGCGCGTCCTGCATCGCCTTCCGCGTGTAACGGGTGCGGCGGCTTTCGGTCAGTTCCTTGGCCATGGCTGGTCCTTGCCTCGTATGGCCTCGCGCCGGCGGATTCCTGCCCGACATTCGGCAATCCGACTGTTGGTTGCGAAACCGACATAGTGTTGTTTTACTTGAGTATAACATCTGTTGCGTGTGCGGGGAGGTGCATGATGGCGTATATCGAATTCGACCGCGTGGTCAAGGAATACCCGTCCGGGCGCACCACGATCCGCGCACTGGACGAGGCCAGTTTCACCGCCGACCGAGGCGAACTGACGGTGATCCTCGGGCAGTCGGGCGCGGGCAAGACCACGGCGCTGAACATCCTTGGCGGCATGGACACCGCCACCTCCGGGCGCGTGGTCGTCGGCGGCCGCGACATCACCGGACTGCGCAAACGCGACCTCATAGCCTACCGGCGGATGGACATCGGATTCGTCTTCCAGTTCTACAATCTCGTGCCGAATCTGACCGCATTGGAGAACGTCGAACTCGCGTCGCAGATCTGCCCCGACCATTTCGACCCGGCCGACACCCTGCACAAGGTCGGCCTGGGCGACCGGCTGAGCAATTTCCCGGCGCAACTGTCCGGCGGCGAACAGCAGCGCGTGTCCATTGCGCGCGCAATCGCCAAGAAGCCGAAGCTGCTGCTGTGCGACGAGCCGACCGGCGCGCTCGACTATGAGACCGGCAAGGAGGTCCTGCAACTGCTGCAGGACATCTGCCGTGACGAGAACATGACGGTGCTCATCATCACCCACAACTCCGCGCTCGCTCCGATGGCGCACAAGGTCATCCGCTTCCGCTCCGGCAAGGTGGTGGGCGAGGATGTGAATCCCGCGCCGACACCGATCGCCGACATCGAATGGTAGGTGCTGTGATGGGACGGCATGCGCATAGGAACAGAGGTCGGAAGGCGGACGGTGATTCTGCCGGGTGGTCGCCCGCGTCCGATGTGCCCACCGAGGTGATTCCCGGAATCTACGACTTGGCGTCCGACACCGATACGGGCGGCAGGCCGTCTCGTGGGCGCTCGCTGTCGGGGGCGTTCGTCAAGGATACGATGCGCTCGTGGCTGCACGGGTGGAAACGGTTTCTGTCCATCGCCGTGATTTCGCTGCTTGGGGTGGCGGTGATGACCGGCATCTACGCCGGTTGTCGTGACACGTTCCGCGCCGCGAACCGGTTCTACGACGCGCAACGGTTGCACGATATCCAGGTGCTGTCGACCTACGGCCTGACCGATGATGACGTTGCGGCCTTGAAGCAGGTCCGCGGAGTCGATGTCGTGCAGCCGGAACGCAGCCAGAGCGTCGAAGCCGACGTCAAGGGCACCGACAAAACCGTCACCATCAACGAGATCGGCGTGAACGGCCTCGACCAGCCGTACCTACAGGACGGCCGCATTCCGAGCAAGGCTGGCGAGGTCGCGGTCACCAAAAAGTTCCTCGCCGACAGTGGCATGGCAGTCGGCGACTCGCTGACCGTCACCCCGGTCGACACCGGCACTGCGACATCGACCGTTTCGGATACGGACTCCGCCGACAGCGGCGCGAACGGCACGGAACCGACGGACGAGCAAGCCGATGCATCGCAATCGGCGCCGAGCTTCCCGACCGAACTGACCATCACCGGCACGGTGATAGACCCCAAGGACCTGAGCAATCCGGACGGATACAGCGGCGCCAAGGCATTCCGCAACTCGCTCGCGTCCGACTACACGTTCTTCGCGCCGAGCGACGGCGTGACAGGAGACATCTACACCGCTATCAGCCTGACCGTGAGCGGCTCGACCGACGAGGACGCGTTCGGCGACGACTATGACACGCTGGTCCGCGATGTCGCCGACCGCATCGAAGCCACGGTGCAGACCAAGCAGCAGAACGAACGCCGGCAGACTCTCGTGGACGCCGCGCAGAAAAAGCTCGACCAGGCGAAGACCGACGCCTACCGGCAGCTCGACGACGCGCAGATGCAGATCACCGAGCAGACGGAGGGGCTGAAAACCCAGCGCGAGCAGGCGAAAACCACCAAGCAGAGCCTCGAAGACCAGCTCACACAGCTCGAAGACCAATCGGAGCAGCTGCAGGACGGCAAAGACCAGGTCAACGTGGGACTGCTCCAAGCCCGCCAGGGCCAATCGCAGCTGCAGCAGGGCATCGCCACCGCGAAGACGATGAACGACCTGGCCGCGCAGGGCGCGCGGGCCGCAGAGCAGGCCGCGGACGCGGCAGACCAGGCGGTCGCCGGCGCGCAAGGTCTGCCCGAGACGGTACTCGAACCATTGCGCAAGGCAGCGAAAACCGCGCGCGACCTCGCCACACAGGCACGGTCCAAAGCCGATGAATCCGCGGCACAGCTCACGCAACTGCAATCCCAGCTGAGCCAGGTCAACGCCACCATAGCCCAACTTGAAGCGCAATCGGCCACCTTGCAGCGGCAAACCGAGCAGCTGCGCGGCGGTCGCCAGCAGATCCGCGACGGACTCAAGCAGATAGCCGCCGGCGAAGAGCAGATGGACACCGGCGAACGGCAGCTCAAGGACGCGCAAGACCAGCTTGACGCCAAGCGCAAGGATGCCGACAGTCAGTTCGCCAAGCAGCAGCAACGCGTCGACGACATCGCCGCAGCCCGCTGGTACGTGCAGACGCGCTCGTCAATCGGCGGCTTCAGCTCGCTCAAATCCGACATCAGCTCAATCGAATCAATCGGCTACGCCTTCCCGGTCGTATTCCTGATTGTTGCGGTGCTGATGAGCCTGACCGCGATGACCCGCATGGTCGAGGAGGAACGCGGTCTGATTGGCACCTACACCGGGCTCGGTTACGGGAACGCGGCCATCGCGATGCGATACGTGCTGTTCGCCGCGCTCGCCTGCCTAATCGGCGGCGGACTGGGACTGATGGTCGGCTTCCTCGGCATTCCGTCGTTCCTGCTGCTGGTGATCGAGGGACTGTACACGGTGCCCGGCATACAGCTCGAATACGATTGGCTGTACGGGTCGGCAGGCATCGCGCTGTTCGTCGTCGGCGTGGTCGTCGCAACGGTCGTCGCCTGCGCCGGGGCTCTGCGGCAAAGCCCGGCTCAACTCATGCAGCCGAAAGCGCCGAAGGCCGGCGCGCGCATCTTGCTCGAACGCATCCGCCCGCTGTGGCGGCGGCTCAGCTTCCTCAACAAGGTCACCGCGCGCAACATATTCCGCTTCAAAAGCCGCCTGTTGATGACCGTCGGCGGGGTAGCGGGCTGCACGGCGCTGATTGTGTGCGGCTTCGCCATCAACGACACCGTCGCCACGCTCGGACCCAAGCAGTACGAGGACATCTACCATTACGACCTGCTCGTCGTCAGCGGCGACGACAGCGTCGATGCGATGCGCGCTCGGCTCGACAAGGACGGGCGCGTGGAACGTTCGCTCGATCTGCGGCTCGACAGCGGCGAGATGGACGCGGGCGACGCAGGCGAGACGATTCAGCTCATGATCGTGCCGGATGATTCAGCAGGGGCGCTCGGAGACATGATTACGCTGCGGTCCGCGAGCGGCGGGCACGGCAAGCTGCAGCTTGGGGGCGATGGCATAATCGTCACGCAATCCGCGGCGAACTCGCTCGGCGTCAAGGCCGGCGACACCGTCACGCTACGCGACGGCAGTATGCGTCACGGCGAAGTGAAGGTCTCCGCGGTGACGCGAAACCTCATCGGCTCGAACGTGTATGTCAGCGAAAGTCTGTACAAGAAAACATTCGGCGTGTCGACGGCGGTGACGCGCAACGCCGTGATCGCCACACTGGACGGAACCGCCGACCAGAACATCGCGTACGCGGATCGGCTCGCACGCGATCCGTCGGTCGTGAGCGCCACCAGCACCGACGATCTCGCGCGCAGCTTCTCGTTCGACCTGATGAGCGCCGTCGTGGCGCTCATCATCGCGCTCGCGGGCGGGCTGGCGCTCGTCGTGCTGTTCACGCTGGCGAACACGAACGTGTCTGAGCGCGTGCGGGAAATGGCCACGCTGAAGGTACTGGGCTTCTACGACCGCGAGGTGCACCGGTATGTCAACAAGGAGATGCTGATACTGGCCGGCATGGGCATCGTCGTCGGTCTGCCGCTCGGGCGCGCGGTCGGCGGGCTGCTTACGGCGGCGCTCAACATGCCCGCGTTGTATTTCGAGGTGAGCGTGCACTGGTACAGCTATGTGATCGCCGCCGCGGCGACGATGGCGTTCGCGCTGCTCGTGCAGCTGCTCACCAATCCGGTGCTCGACCGCATCGATCCGGTCAGCTCGCTCAAGTCCGTGGAGTGAGCCGCCCGCCACCGCCCTACTTGTGGTATGGCTCGCCGGCGTTGATTTTGTAGGCGCGGTACAGCTGCTCCAGTAGGATCACGCGCATCAGCTGATGCGGGAACGTCATCTTCGAGAAGCTGAGCCTGTAGTCGGCGCGGCGCAGAATCGCGTCGTCCAGGCCGATCGAGCCGCCGATGATGAGCTGTATGTGGCTTTCGCCGTGCAATCCGAGCTGGTTGATGTGCGCGGCGAGCCCTTCGGAGGAGAGCATCGTGCCGTCGATCGCCAGCGCGATCACATAGGCGTCGGGGCGGATGTGCTTGGCGATGCGCCCGCCTTCCTTGGCACGAATCTGCCGTTCCACGCCTTCGCTGGCATGTTCGGGGGTCTTCTCGTCGGCGACCTCGATGATGTCGAGCTTGCAGTAGCGGCCGAGCCGTTTGCTGTATTCGGCGATGGCGTCGCGCAGATACTGCTCTTTGACCCTGCCGACGCAAATGACGCTAATACGCATTATCCTGCTTTCTATCTGCCCGGAGGATTACGGAAGATACGCCGTCGTACTACTCCGAGAGTCACGGCACGACGATACCGCGACTCTCAGAGTCCCTCGGTGGGGGATTGGCTGACGCTCCGCCAGTCAATCCCCCACCGAGGGCATTGGTTGATGTGTGCGGATACGGCCGTTCAACGCCGAAGGCGTATTTCGTACGTCGAGCGCTGAGGAAAGGCCGTATACGCTCCATCAATCAATGACGCCGTAGAGGCGGTCGCCGGCGTCGCCGAGCCCCGGCACAATGTACGCCTTTTCGTTGAGTTTTTCATCGACGGCGCAGACGACGACCTTGAAGGCGATGGAGGGGTCGATGTGGTCTTGGACGTATTGGATGCCTTCGGGGGCGGCGATGATGTTGATGGCGGTGACGTCTTTGGCGCCGCGCTCGGCGAGGTAGTGGGTGGCGGTGACGAGGGTGCCGCCGGTGGCGAGCATGGGGTCGATGAGGAAGCACTGACGGCCGGTGAGGTCTTCGGGGAGACGGTTGGCGTAAGTGATCTGCTGGGTGGGGTGCTCTTCGTCACGCTTCATGCCGAGGAAGCCGACTTCGGCGGTGGGGATCATTTTGGTCATGCCGTCGAGCATGCCGAGTCCGGCGCGAAGGACGGGAACGATGATGGGGGCGGGACTGGCGATGTGCTTGCCGACCATGGGGGCGACGGGGGTTTCGATGGGCTTGTCGACGATGTCGAGGTTGCGGGTCGCCTCGTAGGCTTCGAGCATGACGAGTTCGGTGACGAGCTCGCGGAAAGTGGCGGATGAGGTGTTTTTGTCGCGCAGGACGGTGAGCTTGTGTTCCACCAGCGGGTGGTCGAGTACGTGAAGTTCCATGAGTACCAGCGTACCCGGTTATCTCACATTCTGGATGGACGTAGCGTGTTGCTTATGTGACGTAATGGTCAAGATGTGCAGTGAGGTCGGACTGCAGGAGCCGAAGGCGGTTTCGACGGCGACGATATCACCAAGGCCGCGCCGAACCAGCGCATCCGCAAAGGCATGGCGTTCGTGCCGCAGGGGCAGCAGTCGTTCGGCACGATGACCGTCGACGAGAACCTGCATGTGGTCGCCGACCGGTACGGGTCCGAGGCGAAAGCGCGGTACGACGAGGCCGTGACGATGTTCCCGGTGCTCAAGGAATTCGCCGTCGAACGGGCGGATCGCTACTATGTGCTGGCCTCCGGGCGCTTCATCGCCACCGGCGAAGGCGGTCCTGCACAGGTTGAGGCCGCCAAAGAGGCCATGCGCGTATAATCGCGCTCTCAAAACTTGCAGATACAAGGCTTTTTTCGAGCGTCAATCGTTATACCTGCGAGTTTTGAGAGCGCCTATTGCAGAGCCTTCATCAAAGAAGCCACATGACCCTTCGCCCGGACGTTGTAACGGGCGATTTCTATCGTGCCGGCTGCGCCTGTAACAGACACGCTGATGACGAATGTCGAGCGGATCACGCCTATGTGCGTGCGCCCATAGAGCTTCTTTTCGCCGTACGCGCCGTAAAGCCGATGCACGGTCAGGTCTGCGTCCGACAGCAGCGGGAACGACAGGTGGTCCCGCTCGCGGAAACGCTGCAGCTTGTCGATTGGGTCCTTGGAGACGCCCAGCACAGTGAAACCGAGTGCGGTGAGCCGGGCAATGTTGTCGCGGAAGTCGCATGCCTCGGTGGTGCAGCCCGGCGTCATCGCGGCCGGATAGAAGTACAGCACCACGCGCTTGCCCTGCGCCAGCAGCCGCGACAGCGTGACGGAGGTTTCACCGCCGTCCGGGTTGACCGCAGGCAGGGTGAAATCGGGAGCGGGCTGGCCGGGGGTGAGTCGCGTGGGAAGGGCGGGCTGGCTGGATTGGCCGGGCTGCGGTGATTGGTCGCTTGCGTGATTTTCTGTCATGATGCGTGCTCCTTTACCTCGATGCCCATGTGTGCCACCACTATCGCCGTCGTGGTGGACAGTCGCGCGACCGCGTATAGTCGAATCATGCAATGGCTGCACAGGATAGGCGAGGCGATTGATTCGCTGGTTGCATGGTGGCGGCGCTCGCTGATCGGGCGGGTGATTGACCGGTATGTGTCGCGGCGCGGGCCGCTGCTGGCGAACGGGTTGGCATATGGGCTACTGTTCGCGTTCTTCGCCGGCGTATGGATCGTGGTCAGCGCGCTCGGACTGGTGGTGACCGGGAGCGAGGAGATGCAGAAGGCGCTGCTCGCGATGCTGCGCACGGTGATTCCGAGCGTTTCCGATTCGCTGTTTTCCGCGTCGATGCTGAGTGGAATCTCGCATACGCTGACATGGACCGGTCTGGTGACGCTGGCGGTGTTCTGGTGGACGGTCACCGGTTGGATGAATTCCCTGCGCAATGCAGTGACGACCATGTTCGACGATTGCACGCAGGAGCTGAACGTGGTTAAGGCGCGATTGCGCGATACGGTCGCTGCGATCATGGTGGCGGTACTGTTCATATTGTCGACCGCGGCGGGCGTCGTCTCTGGCGGCCTGATGAGACTGGTGTTGCGGGCGCTTGGCATCGCCGATGATTCGCTGCCGGGCGCGCTGTTGCTGGAATCGACCGGTTTCGCTACCGGCGTGTTGCTGAATTTCGCGTTGTTCATGCTGCTGCTGCGCGTGGTCGCGCACATACGCGCGGGCAAATTCACGCTGGTGGGGGCGGCGCTTGGGGCTCTGGCGGTCGCGGTGATGCAGCTGCTGGGCGCTCGTCTGTTGACGGGTGCGTCGCGCAACCCGATGCTGGCGCCGTTCGCAGCTATCATCGGCGTGCTCATCTGGTTCAACTTGGTGGCGCAGGTGATTATGATCTGCGCGGCGTTCATCGCCGAGTGCCGGCGGGGGGCGGGGAGAGCCGGAGCTAGCTACATCCGCTGTCAGCCGACAGGGTAACTGGCACCAAGCATTGCCGGATACGATATCGTATGAGACGGCTGCGAGCTTCATCGCAGGTCGCAAGGTGCATGTCTTTCATGAGATGTGCCGTAGAGCATATGACGAGAGGGGAGTTCCCATGGCGATTGATGTATATGGTGCAACATGGTGCGGCGACTGCCACCGTGCCAAGAACGCGCTCGACCGGTTCGGCGCCGCTTACACGTGGCACGACATCGAGCAGGAGGAGGGCGCGGCCGACCGTGCCGTTGAGATCAGCGGCCAAAAGCACATCCCGGTCGTGCTCTATGGCGACGGGTCGTTCCAGGTCGAGCCGTCCGTCGTGGACATCCAGAACAAGCTCAAGGAGCTTGGCCTGCTCGGGTGAGCGGTGAGTGGCTGCGGCGGTGGCGAACGATGGCGGGCGGCTGATGGCGAGGTGCGGTATCGGCTGTCCGCCATTGAACACGATGCATCAATTCGCGCCTTATGGTCGGCGCTTTTGCAAAGTGAGGACAGCATCGTTGCTTGATTTGACCAGATTCTATTCGTAGGCAGAATTCGAATTTTGGTAGTTGAATGGTTCCGGGAGTGCCGGGACAGTGAATGATTCGACGATCTCGGGGATGCGGCTGTGGGAGGCCCGGAAGATCCATCGTTTCAGCTTGGCCCCGGCTTGTCCGGTGGGCTGGTGCGGGAGCGTCCCGAGGAGTTCCTTGAGTTGCCATGACCGGTAGGGCTGGCCCCTGGGATCCGTGTCCTGCCGTTCGGTGAGATCCTCCGGGTTCTTGGGCACGGCGTATCTGACGCCGCGCATCGCCTCGGTCGCCGTCTTGTCGTTGCCGCGCCGGGCCTGGTTCCGCAACCGTTTCCTGACCTGGTCGGGCGCGTCGCTCATCCGGGAGACGATGTGGAACGAGTCGAGCACGCGCTCGGCGTTCGGCAGGCGCTCCTTCACGCTGGCGTCGATCCACTTGGCGCCGTCGCCGGTGACTGCCTTGATGGAGGTGCGCTGCTCGTCGGTCGGCTGTCGGAAGAACAGGTCGAGCACCTCCTTGCCGTATCCGTCGTGCGCCCAGGCGACCCGTCTGCGCTTGTGGTCGACGGCCACGGTGATGTACGTGTGCCCCTTCCTGTGGCTGGTCTCGTCCACGCCTATCGCGGTGGGACCGTCGAACATGCACGGCATCGAGGATTCCAAGCGGGCGGCGACCCTGCGCGCGATATGGCCGGCGGTCCTCCACGCGATGCGTGGGAATCCGCCCGCGGTCTTCTGGCTGGCGACCGCCGCCGGCCATGCGCACTCCATCTCGAAACCGCTGGTGAGCCGGCTGTCCGGCTCCGCCCGCGGCACTTGGGTGGCCACCACGCCATGCTCCGCGCACGCCACGCGCGGCGCCAGGCCCATGAGCTCGACCCCATAGCAGCCGAAGTCCTGGTGGCGCCATCGCCGTTCGCCGCCACCCCTCCCATATAACAGGCCCGTCCGCTATAAACCGCAAGATGAGGTCCACAGCGGACGGGCCTGTTCGTTCATATGGTCGGCGGTCATGGACATGCCCCATGCCTACTCCGGCAACGAGGCCGGAACCGGCGGTACCGCCACGACACGGCAACTCGACCGGTATAGGGACGGTCCATAACAAGTTCATACGGTTCATCGCACATTGAACATCAGTTGAACGACGAATGATATTTGATGCGCGCACCATGAACAGTGCCTGAATCAGCCATCGTCTCCGAAAAGCGGCGGATAGCCTTGTAAAGGCCATGATGCGTAGGCGCATTGCAACGGCACATTCGCATCGTCGTTGAAATAGGAGAGTGCTAGGGAGAGCCTGGTCATGCATATAGGAAAGATACGCAATATCATCAAACCAGCGGTGGCGTGCATAGCGCTTGCCGTGTTCGCCGCGCCGGGTACGGTAGTCTCCGCCGCGGCGCTTGAACGTGAAGGTGCCCCATTGGATGTGGTGGCCGATTGGAAATTCCAGCAGGCGCATTCCACCGGTTCCATCGACGGTGGTGACCTGGTCATCAAGGATATGTCGGGCAACGGCAACGATCTGCACATGCAGACCTACGGGAAAAATGATTACAAGCTCAGCGACTATGTCAACTGGTCGTCGAATTCGATGAACGGTGACGGTGGTGGAAGCCTGAAGCTCAACGGCGACAGCGATCTGGCGCATAAGAAGGATCATCCCGAGCAGCGAGATCCCAAGGGCGCGGATTTCATCACCGCGAGCGGCGCTCCCATCAACAAAGAGCAATTTGCCAACGGATACACCATGGAGTTCGTGTACTACCTTCCCGATGACTTCAACGCCGGTACCGATTCGTGGATGGGGCTTGCGGCCAGGCAATCCACAAACAGCAACATGGATGAACACGAGATGGGGTCGATGAGCCTGTCGATCTCCAATTGCAAGGAAACCCAGTTCAAGGCCGCCAACAAGGACAATGAGTCGACCATGAACACCGATGATCCCAACAACGGCGTCACCAGCTGGGGCGTCACCATGGATCACGGTGGCGTTTGGTATCACATCGCCGTCGTATCCGATGGCACGAACGTGGTGACATACACCAACGGTGCCAAAGCATTCCGCAATATCAACAAGAACGGCAATGGCCTGTATGCCGATCCGACCGATGGTCGCTTCCGCATCGGCTCGTCGTATTACAACGACACTTTCGACACCAGCCAATACAACAAGGACGACTTTGACAAGTTCCTGCGTGGCAACCTGCAGGAGGTGAGATTCTCCCGCGGTGCGCTGGCACAGGGCAACTGGATCGTGCCCAACCCGACCGAGTATCTCAAGGATTACGGTACCAACGATCGTTTCGTGCTGGACAACCCCAGCGTACATACGATGGCTTTCTTGCCGGACACGCAGAATGCCATCCGTTGGGTGCCCACGGTGATGGACCGAGCCATCGACCAGTTCGATTCGGAAGATTCCAGTCTTAATCTGACCAACATCGTGTCCCTCGGTGACGTGGTGGATAACTGGGACAGTGACGCGCAATGGCAGGCATCGTCCAAGGCGTTCGGGCGTATGCAGAAAGTGGGCGTCCCCTTCCTGGAGCAGCCGGGCAATCATGATTACAATGGAGGCAGGCATGGCTACGGAGTGCCCAGCTTGCGCAAGGCGGACAATTACCTGAAACACTTCGGCCCCGACTCCGATTTCGGCAAGTATCAGAAAGAACACGGTTTTGCATACTCGCCCGATGGCCTGTCCTCATACCATCTGGTAGACAACGGCTCCTACAAGTATCTGGTGATGAACATCGACATGGGCGCGGTGGTCAGCAACTCGTCCTCGGCAAGCAATGACGATATGCGATGGTTCGAGCAGGTGCTCAAAGACCACCCGAACAACCCGACTGTGGTGGTGAGCCACGATATCTTCAAGTGCTCCGATTCACGTCCGAATGAAATCTCCCTCGATGACGATTCCGGATACAACGGTGAAGCCGGTGACGATGAAGGTGCCGGCTCGAAAATCTGGAACATCGTGAAACGGTACAACCAGGTATTCATGATGTACTCCGGTCACAATCACGGATCCGGACAAATGACCCTGACCAATGACGCCGGCAATCCGGTGCTGGGGCTGTTGTCCGACTATCAGTTCGCGTATAACGGCGGCAATGCGTTCTTCCAGTACGTCGGCATGGATGAAGCGAACAACAAGATCACCATGCGTACGTATTCGCCATACTCGGCATCGCTGCCCGCGGCCGAGCGTTCGTTCTTCGATGTCAACTCCCTGACCGGTGTCGGCAACACCTATGACGGATCGTTCGATTTCGCCAAACGATTCGCCGGTTACGAACATTCCTCCGGTTATGACACGCAGCAGTCGGTGATCTCCTTGGTGCGCGGCATCGGTGCGTTGAATGGTCAGACGCCGGCGAGCGAAGTACGGCAACTATATACTGCTCTGGCCGCATTGCCGGATAATGTGAAAGCGCAATTCGGTGATCCGTCGGATAGTGGCTCTCTGGCAGGCAGACTCGCCGCCGCATACAATGCCGCGTTCCCCAAGCCGGAACAGCCCGACACCAAGCCCGGTGCCGGCAATCAGACTGGAAGCCAAGGTGGGCATCAGGGTGGACAGTCCGGAAGCCAACAAGGGCAGAAGGGCGATGGCCATGGCAAGGGGCAGACGAATGCCGGCCCGGAGGCAATGGCCTCCACTGGTGCCGATGTGGCCCCGATCGTCGTTATCGCGATGATGACGATCTTGTTGGCCGGCGTGCTTGTGCTCGTGAAGCGTAAGCATCACCTTTCGCACTAACCGATTACCGGTGTGCAACCTGTCGACGAGCGAGCAGCCAATAGCTGGGCCTGATATAGAACCCGCGGTACTGGTTGCTCGCTCGTCGAATCAAGGAAAACCGAAGCACGCTTCGCGCCAATGCCGAAGACGCCGATGGCTTGCCGTGTCGCCACCTGCGCATTGGCGTCATGATTGTCGTGATCGTGGCCTACGTGATGTTCGGCCCGTTTCGCGGCGACATCGTTCTGGTCTTTGGCGCGTCGGCGATCTTCTACGTTTCCGGTACGTTCGCGTTTCCGGTACGTTCATCATGATGACGGTCATCCTTTCCCTGACCGGTCCCATCGAGCACGGTCAGGAAGAGCGGCAAGCCATCGAGGTCGGAACCGGCGGTGTGTCACCTGTCGGCCAGGAGCCTCCATCAACTAGTATCAGCTAGTATCCGATATGAAGCCGTGGCCTCATTGCCAATCGCCAAGGGAGGAAACCGTGCGCGCGCGACGTGACTTTGCATGGCCGAAACTGCTGACCGCGGACGGACGCGGCATCGCCTTCGGCGGCGACTACAATCCCGACCAATGGCCGGAGGACGTCTGGGACGACGACATCCGCCTGATGACCCAGGCCGGTGTCAACACCGTGGCCCTTGCCATCTTCAGCTGGGACCGCCTCCAACCCACCGAAGACCATTGGGATTTTGGCTGGCTCGATCGCATCATCGACAAGCTCGGCAAGGCTGGCATCGCGGTTGATTTGGCATCCGCGACGGCGACCGCACCCCTGTGGCTCTACGAAAACCATCCCGAAGTCCTTCCGCGAGACAAGTACGGTCATCCGGTCAACGCCGGCTCCCGCCAGTCCTGGAGCCCGACCAGCCCGGTGTTCAAGGAATACGCGCTAACCCTATGCCGCAAACTCGCCGAACGCTACGGCGCCAACCCATATGTGACGGCATGGCATATGGGAAACGAGTATGGGTGGAACAATCGCGACGACTACTCCGACAATGCGCTCGAAGCCTTCCGCGCATGGTGCCGCCGCAAGTACGGCACCATCGACGCACTTAACCAGGCGTGGGGCACCACGTTCTGGGGACAGGAGATGACCGGTTTCGGCGAAGTGCTCATCCCGCGGTTCATGGGTGCCGATTCCATGGTCAACTCCGGCCAGAAGCTTGATTTTGAACGGTTCGGCAATGACATGCTGCTCGACTTCTACAAAGCCGAACGTGACGCGATCGCCGAAATCTGCCCCGACAGACCCTTCACCACGAACTTCATGATCTCCACCGACCAGTGCTGTATGGACTACGCCGCGTGGGCGGAGGAAGTGGACTTCGTATCGAACGACCACTACTTCCACGAAGGCGAATCCCATCTCGACGAGCTGGCCTGCTCCGACGCGCTCGTGGATTCGCTGGCGCTCGGCAAACCGTGGTACGTCATGGAACATTCCACCTCAGCGGTGCAGTGGAAACCGCTGAACACCCGCAAATGTAAAGGGGAGACGGTGCGCGACTCCCTGGCTCACGTGGCCATGGGCGCAGACGCCATCAACTTCTTCCAGTGGCGCGCATCCGCGTTCGGCGCCGAAGCGTTCCATTCCGCTATGGTCCCGCACGCCGGCGAGGACACGAAACTGTTCCGTCAGGTGTGCGAATTGGGCGCGACGTTGCGGGCGCTCGCCGACGCCGGTGTTCAAGGCAGCGGATTGGCGGCATCGGACACGGCGATCCTCTTCAGCGCCGAATCGGAGTGGGCCACCCGATCCGAGACATTGCCGAGCATGAAACTCAGCCATTGGCATGATGTGCGTGACTGGTACCGTGCGTTCCTGAACGCTGGTGCACGCGCCGACATCGTGCCGCTCGCCTACGACTGGAGTTCCTATAAGACCATCGTGCTGCCGACCGTACTGATACTGAGCGACGCCGATACGCGGCGGTTGGCCGGTTTCGTACAGGCCGGAGGCCGTGTGGTGGTCGATTACGCGACCGGTCTGCTCGACGAGCGCTTCCACACGTGGCTCGGCGGGTATCCCGGTGCGGGCGATGGGCTGTTGCGCTCGATGCTGGGCGTTCGTGGTGAGGAATTCAACATTCTCGGTGCTGGGGCGGAAGGCGAGCCGAACGAGATTCGGCTGACGGGCACCAGGGATTCATCCACGATGGACGGTGCCGTGACCCGCCTGTGGCAGAACGACGTGACCGTCGCCGGACCGCATGTGCAGGTGCTTGCCACATATGCCGGCGAAGAAGCGGATGAGTGGGAGCTTGATGGCACGGCCGCGCTCACCCGCAACGCATACGGCGCGGGGGAGGCGTATTTCCTCGGCTGTGATCTGGGCGTGAGCGACCTGACGCGATTCGTGAGCGGCTGGCTTGCCGTGCAGCCGCAATCCTCCCGTCAGCCGCAGGTCAACAGTCAGTCGCAATCCAGCCGTCAGCCGCAAGTCGTCGGCGCGACCCCTGATGTTCTGCACACCGTGCGTCAATCCGACGACGCCATATTCGACTTCTACCTGACACGTGGCAGATCGGATGTCGAACTGCGTGGCATCGCCGGGGAGCCGATCGTCCTGTTCCGGGCGGAACGGGGCAGTGACGGCGGTGCGTATACGGTGCATCGCAATGGCGTTCTCGTGGTGAAACGCCCGAACCCGTCGCTGTAGTCAATTGCGGCGAAACAAGGGAATGGGGGCGCGGATGGTTTTGGGAAACGGTCCGCGCCCCCCTACAGAGATTCCGGTGGCGACTGGCTGTTTCCGGCTCTATTTCAACGTTTTTGGACTGCCGCTTAAGTGCCTGGCCGCTTAAGTCGCCGCTCCTTCGGCGTGCCGCGACGGGCCGAAACGGATAGTTGGTGTAGCAGGGCAGCCTGAGGTTGTGTCTTGCTGGTTTGGGAAAATGATGGGGAAGGAATTTGGCCGATACTCTGGTGCAGCGAGGAGTGGGCCGGGGAGGGGGTCCTCCCCGGTGTTGTTATGCGGCGTTGGCGAGGAAGATGTGCTTGTGGTGATACTCGATGAACTCATGCGAAGGTTGGCTGATTGCCGGCAATGAGATCTCATGTCCATCGAAGTCATAGAGCCATCTGTCGTTGATGTCGGAGTGCCGCACCTTGTCATGGTTGACCATGATGCGGTAGTCGTCATCGATGGAGATGAGGCCTTGGTCGAAGGCCCGATCATGGAAGGCGTTGAGCAACAGCCCATTCGATGCGGCGGTTTTCTCGTTGGGCGTCGATGCCTTCCAAGGTTTGATGTGACTGGCGATCAGTAGTTTGGGAATCTGCATGCCGGTTATGCAGCATGTGCCGTGGTAGTTCTGCAATAGTGAATTGCGGAAATAGGATTGGTTGACCCGTTGAAGTATGGTTGCCGGTCGCTCCTCTCCGGTGGGCGCGTGTTCGGCGATGAACAGGGCTGTTGCTGTTTCGAGCGGCGAACAATGGATGGTACGCCAGAAAGTGTGCCCATGTATCCGTATGAGATTGCCACCCGTCTTTCGGATCTGGGCAGACTTGACTATTCCGCTCAGCCGGTGATGGAGTCCACCCGGGATGATCTCGATCCATTGGAGCGTGACCGCCTGCGCAAAATCATCGCTTCCTATCAATCCAGTGACCGGAATCTTTTGGAGCTTTCGGATGCGGACTTGGAGAAATCGCTGCGCCTTGTTGTGTCGGTCAATGGTGAGCTGACGCCGACTTTGGCAGGGTTGCTGCTTATCGGCAACGAAGAAGCGCTGCAGAGGCTTGTGCCGACGAATGAGGCGGCTTTTCAGGTTCTTGTGGGTACCGACATCAAGGTGAATCAGACCTACCGTGGCCCGTTGCTCAAAACCATAGAACAGATAGCCGAGTCGTTCAAGCCCTGGAATCCAGGCACGGAGCTGACCGTGGGTCTGTTTTCTTCGGTGGTTCCCGAATTTGACGAAAGGGCTTTCCGAGAGGCTTTGGTCAACGCATTCGGCCACAGGGACTATTCGCTTCTTGGTCGTGTGCGGGTATTGGTGGATGATGCCGGCTTAACCATTGCTAATCCCGGTGGATTCGTGGAAGGTATCAACGTCCATAACTTGCTTACTGCGGAGCCGCGTGGCCGCAATCCATGCCTGATGGATGCGTTGAAGAGAACCGGTCTCGCCGAACGTACGGGGCGCGGCATCGACCGTATATTCGAGGGTGCTTTGAACTATGGCCGTCCTCTGCCTGATTATTCGAGGTCCAACAGGCGTGGAGTGTCGGTGCTGTTGCCTCGTAGTGTGCCCGACAAGGCGTTTGTGGAACTGCTGGCCGAGGAACGTGAGCGCAGCGGCAAGTCCATGTCTCTCGATGGTCTGCTTATTTTGGACAAGCTCAAGAGTGAACGTCGTTGTGGCTTTGATGTGTTGTCGGGCTCTCTGGACATGAGTGACCAGCGTCTGCGCACCGTACTGGGGCAGCTGACGGAGGCGGGGCTTGTTGAAAGCGCTGGCGTTGGAGCTCGCCGCACGTATATGTTGGGTGCGAAAGTGTATCGGCGCAGCGGTAGGGCGATGGAATACGTTCGCCAATCAGACATCGATAGGGTGCGGTATCCCGAACTGATCATCGAGTTAATGCATGAACAGAAATCAGTGAGCAAAAACGATGTGATGGAATTGCTGCATCTTGAGGAGAATCAGGCGTACTACCAATTGCGAAAACTAGTCCTTGAAGGACGCGCTAAGAAGGTCGGCAGTGGACGCAACGTGCGGTATGCGGCAGTACGTTGAATGAGATACGCAGATCATTCTTGAACGGTTTTCTCTGAATTCCGAGATTTATCTCTGAATTCAGAGAAAGAATATCGGAATTCAGAGAAAACTAGTGTGCGATGTGGCTATTCCGCTTCAGGAATTATGTACGATTCGAACGTGGCCTGTATCTGCGATGCCGTCAGCCGCTTTATCGGTATGCTCCCTATGCGGGGCTTGATGTGGTTCCCGTAGCTGTTCCCATAGCGCGTCCTTGTGCTGTCGGCGATGTTCCAGATAGTTCACGTCATGCTCCCTTGCGTGATGATTCACATGATTCGCGTCTTCATGGTAGCGTCTCCCGCCGGCGCATGAGTGACTGGTCACGCTGTCAGTGGAATCTCCCCGACGGATATCCCGCCTATGCGGGATATCCACGCCGGCGTACGGAGATTCGCATGTTCGGGCGTACGATGGACCCGGTTTTTGCAGGATGCGGCCAACGCCTTGGATGGGCATGGGCCTGCAACCATCGTGAGCCGCCACGGGCGTTCGGCGATCGCCGGGCGGCGGATCGAGAAGGATCGGGCGATCGGGGCCGCCCACCATCCGAAACCATCGTCGGCGTCGCTTCAGCGGGGCATGCCGACGGTTCGCGTTTTCCGGCAAAGGGTCGGCCGGCGCTTTCCTCATTGAAGTTCGACGGGTCATGGTCCCGCCGTGAGGGTTGGACCGGTAATCGGGTGATGCCGAACGTCCCGACGGGACGGCGGCCGTGTCATCAAAGCGACCGCACGAACTCTCCGCCCGGAAGCGGACGGCGCTGATTTTGGATGACCCATCGGCCGTGGCATTCCCGGGCCCGGAACATGCCATGGGGTTTGCGGACCCCGGGCGACGCCGCATGGCCTTCCCGTTCCCGCGCCACGGGCGGCGGCATGGTTCATGGCGCCGACGGTGGGTCCGTCCGCACGCGGAGCGCTTCCATGCCTCGCTGACGGATGGTGGCGATCCCCCCCCCGCGGAGAGGAGTATTGTTTCATTTGTAGATAACATTGTTACACAGTAGGAGAACATTGATATGCAATCTGAACGTTCGTTGATTCCCACCCCCATGCCGGTCCGGAGACACGCACGGTCCGGGAACAGGGGGCTGGCCCTCACCGCCCTGTGTCTGGCGGTGCTGCTGGTCGTGATGGACAACACCATCGTCAACGTCGCGATTCCCACGATGAGCGACGCGTTGAACGCCTCGTCCACGGACCTGCAGTGGGTGGTGGACGCCTACACGCTGTCCTTCGCGGCGCTGCTCCTGCCCGCCGGCAAACTCAGCGACCGATGGGGAAGAAGACGGATGCTGCTCGTCGGATTGGCGGGATTCGCCGTGGTCTCCGCAGCTACGGCCTTCTCCTGGGCCCTGTGGCAGCTGGTGACGCTGCGCGTGGTGTTGGGGGTCTGCGCCGCGCTGATCTATCCGGCGACGCTGTCGTCAATCATCGTCATCTTCGAAGGCTCCAGGTACCGTAGCCTGGCCGTTGGCCTGTGGGCGGCGACATCAGGGGTCGGCATCGCCCTGGGCCCGATCATCGGCGGCGTCCTGCTGGAGCACTATGCGTGGAATTCCATTTTCTGGGTGTGCTCCGTCATCGGCGCGGTGGCGCTGGCCTGCATCGCGGTGGCGGTGCCCGAGGTACGGGCGTACCGTTCCGAGAGGTTCGATTTCCCCGGCACCGTGTTATCGGTGGCCGGCGTGGGCCTGCTGGTGTGGGCGATCATCGAACGCCCGACTTACGGCTGGCTCTCCTGGCAGGTCATAGGCGGCATCTGCGCGGCCCTGATCATACTTGCGGTGTTCGCGGCGGTCGAGGGGCATACGCACGCCCCGCTCATCGATGTCGGCCTGTTCCGAAGGGCCACGTTCACGAGCAGCACCTGCGCGATCTGCGTCGCGTTCTTCTGCCTGTTCGGCTTCATCTTCATCACCACCCAATGGTTCCAGGCATTGCGTGGATACACCGCATTGCAGACGGCGGTCGCGACGCTGCCCTTCGCGGTGGTCATGGCGGCGGTCGCCCCGTTCGCCACGCAATTGGCGAAACGTTTCGGATACCGGTCGGTCGTCTCGACGGGACTGCTGTTCCTGTCGGCGAGCATGTTCGTGGTCACGCGTGTCGACGCCCATTGCAGCTACTGGTTCGTGGTCGTACCCACCATGGCCCTGATGGCGGCCGGCATCGCCCTGATCCAAGGGCCCGCCACGGACGCCCTGATGAGCACCGTTCCGGAAAGCTCGACCGGCGCCGCATCGGCCGTCAACGACACGATCCGTGAGATCGGAGGCACGCTGGGCGTCGCCGTCATGGGGTCCGCGATCTCCTCCGTCTACCCCGACGAGCTCTCGGACTCGTTGTCCGGACTGCAGATCCCGTCTTCCATCGCGAAAGCCGCGGAGGATTCGGTGATGGCCGCGAAATCGATCCTTCCGCACCTGCCGGCAGGCATCCGACAGACCGTGGAGCAGTCCGTCTCGACCAGTTTCATGAGCGCCACGCATGCGGCATGCTGGATCGCCTGCGCCCTCGCATTGGCGTTCGCGCTGCTCTGCTGGATCACACTTCCCAAACACGATTCAGGCAATCTCCCCCAATAGAAAGGAGCATCCATCATGAAAGACGACGGACGGATCCCACGGATCAAGGACACGGATATGACGGACCGTCTCCTGATGGCCGGCGCGATAGCGGAGGACACACGCAACCCCATCGGTGACATCGCGGCATGTTTCCCCGGTCACGGCAGCCAGAGCGTCGACATGTTCCACGGCTGCCTGTCCGGCTTCCCCGAAGCCCGGCAGGTGGATTGGCAACGGTGTGTTGGACGGTTTCTTAGAGGACGAGTCCTTGTTCGGTGAATTCCTTCGGGCTCCGGTATGCGAGGGTGGAGTGGAGTCTTTGGTTGTCGGACCGCCACACATAGTCGTCGGGGTCGGAGCGTAGTTGTTCCAGGCTGGTGTAGTGGTTCCGGTATATGAGCTCCTTCTTCAGGAGCCTGTCGGTGGATTCGACCACGGCGTTGTCGAACCCGCCGCCCCGGTCCGTGCGGAACACCTCCACCCCGGTCAGAGGGAAGTCGAGCGTGGCGAACGCGGCCATGACCAGGTTGGCGGCGCGGCCCGTGTCGGCGCTGTGGCCGGCGATGCCCCTGTTCGCCAGGCCGATGAGCGGGCACGCGTACGCCCACTTGCCGCCGACGCGCACGTACGTCAGGTCACTGGCCAGGTGGGCGCGCGGCCCGTAGCCGTCGAACTCGCGGTCGAGGATGTTCGCGAGCCCGGCCTCGTCGGCCCGCGTCTTGTGCGGTTCGGACGTTCTGCGCGCGTACGCGCCCGCCATGCCCCGCCGTTTCATGATGTTGACGATGCGCCTTCCGGAGGCGGTGACGCCCCTCCGCTCCAGCGCGGCCTTGATCTTCCCGGCGCCGCAGCGCTCATGGCCGTCGCGCCGGACCGCGTGCACGTCGCCGGCGATCGGATCCACATGCTCGGCTTCGGGATGTTCGATCATCCAGTAGCAGGCGGAGCGGGGAACGCCCGGTATCCTGCACTGCGCCGATATCGGACAGCGGGAGGCGTTGGCCCGTATCACTGCTACTTTCGTGCGAATACCGGCGCCGCCTGTTCTGAAACGTCCACCTCCATCTCCGACTGTCCGTTGCGCTTGCGCAGCTCGACCGGCTCGTTCCGCTCAGGGGTGCGGTTGTCGGCGGCTTTCGCGGAGCCGCTGTCGCGGATGCCCTGGACCCAACGGTGCAGCGTGGAACGCGAGATGTCGTACTCGTCCCTGATCTCGCGCGCCGGCCTGCCGTTCTCGCAAAGCCGCACGATCCGCCGCTTGAACGACTCCTCGCAGTGGCGGGGATGCCTCGGGCCGGCCACCGTCGGCCTCCAACCTCATGTCGATCGTCCCCCATCGAACTGTCTAACACATTGTAGCCAATCCATGCGGGAGCTCCGCATTCTGAAGGACGCCCTGCGGCACCACCGGTAGCCGACGGGCATGCCTGACGTGCGTGCGGGACGATGCCACGGTGCCGCCGTCCCACACGCCGACGGCATCATATGCGCGATGCCCCGGCATGGCACGTGGCGGGAGGACGGCACGCCCGCGCCGGCCAGCGTTCCCCGACATGTCTTGGCTCGGTGGCAATCTCAATGCGGTGGGACTAGCCATCACACCCATCGAGGCGCGGTCCAAGAGCGTGGCTGGACCTTCGACCCCACCCATCATGGGACGGTGCAGGGACCTACGGGCCGGATGGCGTTTTTCATCCGTAACGGCGGGATGATGCGGAGAAGCATATGAGGACTATTCGGAAAACGACAAAAAGCCAGCGGACGCCCACCACCGAGATCAGGGGCCTCATACTCGACGCCTCGAAACGAATCATCGAAGAGGACGGCTATGATGCCTTCACCATCCGGCTTCTCTCGGAAAAGGCGGATGTGTCCCCCGCGAGCATCTACCGGCATATCGGCGACAAGCAGGCCGTCATCGACGCTCTCATCGACGACAGTTTCCAGACGTTACGGGAGAAGCTCCTGCGCGTCACCACCGAGGATCCCCTGCAAAGACTCTACGATGCGGGAGTCGTATACCGCGGGCACGCCAAGGCGTCGCCCGGCATCTACGCCCTGTTGTGGCGATGGCATGCGGGCGAGGCTTCGGAGGCATGCCTCGCCGCCATGACCGAGCTGGTGCGCTACGGGCAGGCCGCGGGAAAGATCCGGAGGGATGACCCGCACCTCATCGCATGGTCCATATGGTCCGCCGTGCACGGATTCGTCCAATTCGAGACACGACCCGAACATGATACGCCCGTCGACGATGACGATGCGGCCTATTCCTTTCTGCTCCGGCTGCTCATTCGAGGGGTCCGCACCCCTCAGACGGTCTCCGAGGGAACGGCGACCATCGCGGATACCAGCCGATCGTAGAATCGCCATTGGCCGCGCAACGCCACATCCCGTCTCACAGCGGCGAACGTTCCATCCGCCTTCAGGCTCACGGATACCTTACGGAAGTCCCCCGTCCCGTCCAATGCGGACAACGCCTTCGAGGCGGCCTCCTTCGCGCAGAAGGCCGCCCTACGTTCCACCGAGGAGGCCATACGCAATGATGCGAGCTCTTCGGAAGAGAACACGAACCGCATGATCCCGTCGGACAATCCGTCCGAATCGTCCACGTCCACTCCCACGGCACGGATTCTTTCCGCCGACGCCACGGCGGCGACGCACAGCGACGGACAATGCGACAACGATCCCACGATGCCGGACGGCCAGAGCGGTTCACCATCCGAACCTTTGAGTATGGGCCCGTCATGGCCGATACGTCGTAAGGCCTCGTGGGCCAAAAGACGCGTCTCCGTGAATTCCCTTCTTCGTTTGGCCGTGGCGTTCCCGACCAAGGCCCGCTCACCGTCGAACAATCGCACGCGGCGCGTCCCCTTCCCCGAGATCAGCACCTCGCAGCCGGAGGCGAGCAGCGGCCCGAACAGGCGAGCCCGTCGCATCATGAGGTCTGCGCACATCATGGAGACTCTATCTACCGAAACCCACAAATCCAGCAACAGCAAGGCTTTCTACCAATTCCCAGAATGAGTGCACCACTCTGTTCGCCGCTCAAAGCCCGCCAGAAGGAAATTTGCGCTTTTCCATACCTTCACGCCGACAAGAGGTGTCACGATTACCTATATCTCCCATACTTTCTATGTTTTCTTGTGTAGGAAAATGTAAAAGTGTAAACACCGTCGGAATCGACGGAGACGTTCTCATATGACACGCCGATCGATCATCGAATGTCATGAGTGGCTCCCTTCAGACATAGAGTGGTGCACCGATTTGGCCTACCGGATGCACCACGTAACGTGCCACCGATATCGTCGGGCCGAACACCCTCTGAAGACACTACAAGGAAACTATTCCGACAGTCCAAGCCGTTCGGAATCGTTGAAAGGAAGCTGTTTTCGGCAAAAGAAAAGGGCTTTCGAATTTCTTCGAAAGCCCTGCTAGCGGAGGATACGAGATTCCCTAACAACTATCCTCAAACCCAGTGATAGCAAGGCTTTCAGCGATTACTGGTTTGATTGTAACACTCTATTTGTCACTCTAAGCGCCTATCAGGGCCTCTGATTTACACTTTTACACATTTACTCTTTTTACTCTTCACTGTTTTGAAAAGAGTAACAAACCGTTGGAATTTCAACGTTTTTGCTTACACTTTTACACTTTATAGAGTTGTCTATAGTGTGCATTTTCTGTTCAAAAGCCACAAACCTAATAATTCCAAGGGTCATGGGTCCGTTTACACATGCTTTGCCCCGACTTCCACGCCAGATCCGACCAAATCAGATGCAACGAGATATGGATCATGGGTCATTTTTAGGCAACCCAAAAGCAGACCGGAGCGAAGCGTAGGGCTTTTGGGGCGGCAGCTTCTTGCTTTTCATACGCCCATACTGCCATGACGAGGACCGACAAGCAGCACGTATGAAGGCGCTTAAGCACGGAATATCTGATGGGTCACAATGGCCCGTCAGATATTCCAATTCGGCTCCAATCACGTTAATTGCCAGAACAAACGTTGCATATGGAAGCGATGCGACACTTAAAGAGTGTGATATCAACTGCGCCATTCTGCCGCAGTTGATAATCTCGTCGAGATGCCAACGTGATCAGGCAGTCCGCACTCCGCCAGAAATGGGTTCCGAGCCGAAAAACTGCCAATTGGGGAATCGCCACCGCCCAGAAATAAGGCTGTCAGCCCACAACCCATAACATGTTTCTTGACACTGTTCCGCCGTGAAGAAATGGGTTCGGCATCAGGCCGCACTAACTGGAAACATCTATGGTCCAAGCTCGATGAAATCCACATTGTCCTCGACGACGAAGACTGTCAAACAGTGCGCACGGGAGATGCTTAAGCGCAGAATATCAACCCGTGCATTATGCACGGTTAGATATTTCGATCAGGTTCCAATCGAATTAAAGCAATAAACGTTGCACATGAAAGCAATACAACACTTAAAAAAACCATTATTAGTTGCAACATAATGTTGCAACCGATAATTTCACAGTGGCGATAACGTACTCAAATGGTTCCCAGTCCACTTGGAATGGAGTCCGAACCGAAGAATAGTCAACAATCCTCGACTTCCGAAATGATCTACGGACGCCCGGAATATCAGGTGCCGCATTATGCGGCACCTGATTTCTCTCTCAAAGCTTTAAACGGTACGGGCATCCAACCTTTTCTATTCGTCGCATCAGATTGACAATAACAGCGCTTTGCTTATCACTTGGAACCTTGGCAGGCATGGAAGCTGCGACATTCACGCACCCACGCTCCTTTTCGTCTCCCTCATTTTCAGAAACAAGCCATTGCTCCACGTTTTTCCAGAAATCAGGGCCAGCGTTCACCACCGCGGCAGTATATTCAATGCCATTCGTTTCTCGTTGTTCCTTTGCGCTGCTACGACTACGAGCCCATTCCTCTTGAGGAGAAATCAGCTCGCTCAGCCAAACTGGATCCCAATCAACATGCAGTGCTTTCACCGCTTCCCAGCAACGTGGCTGCTTGGCCCATTCACTGATGTTGCGATACCCTTGGGCGGGATGCATAAGAATTGGATGAACCGCATCAGCCGCCTGCCGAATGACTCTCTCAAAAGCATCATCAAGGGATTGAGCATTCCAGATTCGTTCGAAATCTACTTTTTTCTTGCGCTGACGGGCAGCTTCTGCAATCAATCCGATAGCAAGTACGACATGTTGCGATCGATATCCACCCGCTTCATACCATTCCATCTGGGGGATGATTCTCTCAGTGGCATCCCAGATTATCTTTTGAGCGATAAGGGTTTTGTAATAGTGTTCATTGAACTGGAAATCATTCTCAGTCCACATCCTTGCAATTTCTTTAGCGAACTCCGCGAAGTTTTTTTGAGCACCACGGTTGACGAAATAAGCCTTATCCGTCCAGACCATCGCATATTTAGCCAAATCGGTTTTGGCAAATTTCTGGTTCTTCGGATATTCAGCCAAAAAGGCGTTCTTCTCGCCGCGAGTCAGGTATGCCTGAACATCACCATATTGACCTCTGGCACGCTCATAGAACCACTTGGTTTGGTTGAAGCTTCCCTCTTGAGCCGGAGCCAAGATACGCCTAGAGAACTTCTCCATACGCGCATGGAACGGATGATTGGAGAATAGGTCAGCCTGCGACACCTTGTTCTGACTATTAGCGTATTCGGATATACGCGGAACGAGATCCTCGGCCTCTTTCGGATTGACAATACTGAGCTTCATCTGGACAAACACTTTGCTGAGGTCTTTACCAGCCCGATAGGCGGCATAGACAGATGCCGTGGTCTGGCCTCCATTGACAATCTGCAGATTGTCCAAGGAGAGAATGTTGAGTCCGTCTGGCGTCATTTCCGTCTCGATATGTTCCGCTGTGGCTGTTAACCCGTTATTGAATGAGAAGAACAGCTCCGGTTCGCTCTCAAGGGTCCGCTTGATGCCCTTGTTGACATTGCTACGAGCCTGAAGAAAAACTCTAACATTTTGCTCGAGCAGCCTTGTGCCCCAACGGTCGTAGATATGCGCCAGATCATTACCTGGAACAGCTATAAGGTACACAGGGTTATCCGCATCCTTGGCGCTTGCAAGTAACGCCCGCAATGGGTGCAGAGGCTTTTCATCGAACCGTACCTGTAGCGGTTCTTGTCCGTTTGCCGCTTTGGTAAGGGTGAAAAGACGCTTGATATCCCATACGCTGTACACAACGGAGCGGCCTTGATAGTCTCCGGCCGTTTTGCCGTCGACTCGATTGCTGAGCACCTTGTTCGTCAATAAGAACAGACGAATCTTGGTTATCTGGCTCCAACGCGTCGCGATTAAATCGGCAAGGCCAAATCCCGGATCGGAAGTCTCCAGCGAACGGCGCCACTGAGGGTTGAGCGCACTGTTCAGGTAACGCATGAGACGGTTAAAAATCGCATTCATGTCACGGGTTCCTAATGTCACCAAATCACCGCTTTGATGAAAATCGAGAACGATGAGTCCCAATGTCAGCGGCCCGTCGGGTTCGCCTGCCGAACCGCTTTCGAGCGGATCACCGCAATATCCATCCACACGAAGTTGTCCGCTGGCTGGCTGATAGCTGGCGCGTATGGACTCATTGAATTCTCCGGCGTCGGTGAGGTATTCGGTAAATTTGTCGAAGAAAATATCCTCTCTCCAACCACCGTTCTCAGATTCACTGAGGATATCTTGGAAAAATTCCTCCGAGAACTGTTCCAGTTCAGTCGTATCAGGCATCATTACCCCTTAAAGAATTCTGCATCTGTTCTTCGCTTATTTCAAATGGATTGCAGCAGTTAAGATTCACCTTGTACGCGACACAGGAGATCGCCGGATTTAGCGAATCTTCTTCAATGTGCGGAAAGTCTTGGGAAACAGTGAAGCAGCGGATACTCCCCACGCTCCATAACGTACTTGAATAGTCATCCATTTCGCTATAGCCAACCTGTGAAAGTTTGAGGTCGAATTCAAGAGCATCCAAGGGAGAATCGAATGATTCACGCGCACGACGGACGTAATCGGCGAGTGTGCGACCCTCGTTGGGAGAAGACGCTTGATTCACCTCAACAACATATAGGAACAATGCCTCGTCATCATTCACGCTCAATTGCGATGAAGAGCTAATAGTGATATTGGGAGTTCCTGCTCCTCGATTCGATTTGACTTCTATTGAGGTTTGCCCAAACACGAAATCATGGACGGCCCGTTGCGGCCCGACCCAGCTTCGCAGCGCCGCCTTGGGCTCTAACATTCTCAGGACTACACGCTGGAAGCAGACAAGCTCTGCAATTAGACCCTTCTGTTCCTCTTCGGTCAGTTTGGCCTTTTCCCCGCGGAAGAAATAGGCCCAACGTTCCAAACGGATGATGACAGCATGCCGCTGTTGGCTTTTCGGCACGTTTTGTAAAACGGTGATGATATCAATGCACACTTTAAGGAACGCGTCACGCATTGCAGAATCCTGCAATGCGATGACGATGAGATGCCGTTGTCTATCTTCACCGGTCGCAATGCCTTTAAAGTATGGCATCGAATCAGTGCAACGTTCATCGGCATCGTACCCAATGAGCAAAGCTGGATTTCCGGTCTCGTTTAAGGACCAGTGCAAATCTCGTTGCTGCGGATTCAATACCTCGTCCACACGTTTGCTCGCGTAATACGCGCTCGAAGAGACATTTCGTATGCCTTTCCACGGGTTGAAATCAGAGGTCTGGTTCGTCGTCATCGTTACCTTCGCTTTCGATATCATGTCCGATTTGACGAAGCATCACATCGTTATAGACATAAGTGACCTCTTCCCTGATTCCGACTTCGGGGAAGCTAATGCTCCAGCCAACAGTCTCTTCGACATGGGTCGCGGAAGGCCAGACAGACAAGCTTCCTTTGTTTTCAGGCTTAAGCCATTTTTCGTAATCCGCAGTATTTTTAAATTGCAATGCCACAGGGTGAATGATCAACAGCGGTCTACGTCCGGGAATCCGTCGATAGTAGACATCTGCGACGTTTTCCTTATGGGGATTTTCCTCGTGGAATTGTTTTTCCGCTTGCGCGATCTCTGCATTGTTGAGGATGACTTTCTCCACGCCTCGGCTGGAAAGTCGCATCCGCGAAACATAGAAAACAGTCTCATTTGTGCCACAGCCAGGAGCACGGCGCTCTCGAATAGTCGTGTCTCCGAAAGCTGTAAAGCTTGCATGCGTTTCGGATCTCCTGCCTGCGGTTACAAAAACATCCCAATCGTCATAGCCTCGTTCATCAAGGAGATTGATATGCCTGAGCAGGTATTCGCTATTCGTCTTTGGCGATCCACTTGAATTACGGTAACGTCTGATGTAATCACGAATCAGACTGCTCGGTACGCAACGAATGAGCTTGCCGGATGGTTTCCCGCAATCAGTTGAGTAACTCTTGTCAGGATAGCAGTGCTGTGCCTGCAGCTCCTTCAAGAAATTCTGGGCAAGCTTCTCGTTATGGCTCAACGTTTCAGGGTCACGATCGAAAGCGGTCGTCTCGACGAACGCGCCATCAAGTCTGACCTTCGCAGGCTTAATCGCTGTTCCAGACCCCATTTTGTTTCGTGCCGTGATCATCAAGGTATCCGGGCTGCTCTTAATCCTCAGACCGTATTCGATGGGCGTTGAACGCGCGGTACACATGGCGCGCACCTCATCAGTAAGTTCCTTGGTCGCATTGGCAACATACGCATACCATCGCGCCGACTGCTCTGTCATCCAAACACGACAGAGATTTTCGTATCCGAAACGATACCCGAACCAACGAGCCATCTGCATCAAGGAGTCATAGGCCCTAGCATTGCGAGCATAATATGACACGAGAAGTCCCTCAAGTGTTAGGCCACGTGACAGTCGATACCCGCCGATGGCGATCACTCTCTGCGGAGCATGCATGTAGTCAAGACCATCCTTAGACTGGGAATTGATTTCAGCCAAGGTGACAGGGCGAATCGTTTCCTGCAGAACGCCCAGTACGTCATTCCAAGTGAACGGAAGTCCGGAATACTCTTTCTCCCATATTTGATACAGTTCACGCAATTTGGCAGACGCGTTGAGCGCCAAACTGCTGGGCAAGGCCGCATAGGAATTGATGGAGCCGCGAAGCAGCTCCACATAGTCTCCGACGAGATAGTAGATGGAATGTTGCACCGTTTTATACGGCGACATGTTAATCATCATTGTCATGTGCTCGTCCCCATCGCCTGACAACACACGCATAGCGCAAGCGACGATGAACGTGTCAATCGCCTGTTCCAGGCTTTGGGGAAGCTCGTCGAGGACATCACCACTACGCCGTTTGATTCCCCGGCTTTCGTCATCGTCGAAAATCCATCGCACATATTTGGGCTTTGGATCGTCGATGTCTCCGAACACCTTTTCGGCACCGAAATACGCAGTTGATTGTTCCAGCGTGTAGATGAAGCTTCGAGGAAAGATATCATCTCCGACTTCCTCATCGCTGCTCTTGGAATCAATCAGCACGTTGGCGAAAGGCGTCGCAGTGTACCCGACGTAGGCACTTTGGGCAAAAAGCCCCAGTATTTTGCGAATCTGCCCGTTTATTTTGGATACTTCGCCTTTGTCGTATTTGACATTGATCGACGCATTATCGGCCTCGTCGTCAATCAACAGGAGCGGACCATCGTCCTTACAATTGTTTTCAAGCCAGAGAGAGATTTCTCTCAGGGAGTTGGTATTCTTCTTGATCACGAAAACAAGCGGCTCTTGGACATGGCCGGAGGTCACTCCACGCATGGCGTCTTCGGTAGCTTTGTTGAAATCGCGGATTCGTGAGGTGCCCAGCAAGGGGCGACGTTGCCTGCTATTGCCTACGCCGACGTATTTTTTGCTAACAAGATCGTATCCGACGAAACCGTCTTCGATACGTTCCTGGGTTTGATTTCGAAGCACATTGTAGATACCGGCCATCACGATAATGATTTTGTATCCGGCATCTGCAGCTTTGGAAATGAGTCCAATGTAATTGGCGGTTTTACCTGACTGCACTGAAGCGACCACAAGTCCGCGACGGTCGAACGGCTCATCCATCTTGGGATTGGCCATGACATCAAGTATGTTGTCAGTGTCCCTGTCCATGGACCGTAGAGTATCCGTCGACCAGTGTTTTTTGGTGCGGAGGTAATCGTGGTATCGATTCCAGTAGAACCAATCGATATTGGGTTTCTCTATATTCAGCCAAGGTTCAATTCTGTCATCTTGATAGCAGAAGCCGACCGGTTTGAGAAAATCCTCTTTGGTCTTATAGTCTTGAATAAGTTTGTCGATGAAGGCCTTCGGATTTTCCAATTTTACATTCATAAAATCGGGGTAGTACTTGGCCATTTTCAGCCAAGTCAAGAAGCATTGCTCGACAACGCTTTCGGTGACTGAATTGGGATCATCATCACGTTTTTTGTCAAGATCGCGCTCAACGTTCTCATAAATCCATTCGGCCATGGGTTTGGTGTCGCTCATTGCTCCTCGATTCCTAATGCGGCTAGGGTTTCATTCCATCGGGTCCGATATGGTTCAATGACTCGCATGGATTCCAGAGCCTCTTCGTCGTTTTTGAACTGCTTCAACGCAGCGAAGAAGACTCGTGCGTTCCTATTGAAATCTTCTGTCCCCATTACTGGCGCGACGACATTCTCTGCGTTATTGGACATGTCATAGAACAACGCTTCTGTTGGGAGCATGGCTCCGATCAATGCAATGAGTGAATCAAACTGTTCTTGTCCTGCCGCGTCAAGGCTTTCCCTGAAGCTTTTCAGGACGGGATGATTCCCATTAATGCTGTAAACGGTTTTTTCGCCATTCTCGATCCGATTCCAGACGGGATAGACAGTGGGGCTTGTCAAGCGGGTTCCTCTGCGTCTATACACCTTACGAGAAGGCGCACCTATCGTCTGGATAAGAGCCTTTACTCGTTTACGAACGATTTCGGGCATTTGAGCCGAGACCTTTTTGACGTCAATTTTCCAAGCCTCGTCTTGGTCTGTCCCGATATCGATCTTCACGCGGGTCAGCTGCGTGAGAGCGGTTTTCTTGGCCAGACCAAACCAAGTGCCAAAAATGATGAGGCGCTTAGCCCTGTAAAGGTATACGCCCTGGTTCCGCAAATAACCGCCAGACAGACCATAACGATCGTATTCTCTTTTATCTTCATATGTCGAGATATGCGGGAGCGTGAACGACCGCAAGGTGACCCCCGGACAAACCACTTCTTCAGGAGATGCTTGGGTGGCCTCGTTGGCGATGTTGAATGGATCAATGGGATCGAGCGCCCGTCCGTTAATGGAAATACTGATCTTTTGGGTGTTTCTCTCCCCAGATAGAAATCTGTGGAAGACCAAGGATAGATAATCCTGCGATTCGCTGATTACGCGTTCATAATCGACCTTGCCGGACCCATTACGGCCGGTCAGCCGATCAACCTTCTCCCAGAGAACCATCGTTCCGGTGGAAGGCAGCTCATCTATCGCGAATATACTATCGAAATCGGTTCTTTCCAGAACCGACCACGAATTTTCCTTTACGACAGTATCCAAATCCCAGGTGAAGGCAGCTATCTCACCATGTTGCCTCGAGACGACCGTCAATCGTCGGCACTGCGAGAACGAAGCTGTTTTCAGTCCTAATCCAAAACGGCCCAAATCGCCAATGGCACGTTCTTCCCTTGGATCGGCGCTGCCTAGCCGCATGGCTTGGAGGAGGTCCGAACGATTCAGTCCGTTGCCATCATCAATGATGGCAACCTTGAAAGAATCCGCTACCGGCAATGCGAATACGGAAATCCGACTCGCACACGCCGTGATGGAATTGTCTATGATATCGGCAAGAGCACTGTTAAAGGAATACCCTATATCCCGGAGACTTTCAACTAATATTCCAGGCTCAGGAGCCAGCTCGATCTCATCAGTCATTTGCCGCAGCCCCTTCCTCGCGCCTTAGTTTCTCCAGTATAAGGTGGGATTGCCGCAATCAGTGGATTTCTTTCTATATTGACGTGTCAATCAAGGGGGATGAATCAAGAAATTTCAGTCCACGATTTTTCTTGCCGATCAAAATAATCGTCAGTCGGAATGCCAAGGCACAGAGCAACGACCTTCGCAATCTGATTTGCTAGGAGTGGGGGCACGGCATTACCGACTTGTTGATATTGGGATGTGCGGTTTCCCTCAAAGAAGTAGTCATCGGGGAAAGTCTGCAAACGTGCAGCTTCTCGGACCGTCAAGCTGCGACATTGCTTAAAATCCGGATGAATGAAATAATGGCCGTCTTTAGATATATGCGACGTGACGGTCGTAGATGGATAATCATAAAGTTGGACACGGAAACGATCTGAAAACTCCACAGTCTTTAAATCTTTGGACTCTGTCACGTTTTTATGTGTTGGAAGAAGATATGAGGGGAAATCCTCAAGTTTGGCCGGCCGTCCACGCACTTGCGCGAAAACAGAGCAGAACAAATAGCGGTCAAGATCCTTTGCCATATGGGAGCGTGCCACATGATTAGTGAGCAAGTTGCTATCGACTGCGGACAACCGACCACGGTACCAATCGGTGAGACGGTTAGCAGTTGGAGTTTTCTGTACATGATCTTCAGACGTTAAAGTCGGAAGATCTTTGATGACAATTCCGGATAATTTGCTAACTAAATCAGTATCAGAATACTTTTTTGACAGCACCCGGGCAGCTTTCAGAATGTATTTCGGCCAAGAAATGTCTTCTTTTTTGCCACGTCGAGAGAAACTGCTTCGAAGCGGTGGAAGCCCCAACAACGCAGCACGAACAGTTTCTTCTGGATGCTGCCTGAGCTGTACCGGATCGATGTTCAAATCATCGCGGACACCAAGAAGAATGACTCGATGCCGGGCTTGAGGTATGCCATAACGTTCAGCCTTCACCACATAATCCGAAGGCTTCTGAGGCTCGGCACTCACCAAGGAATGGATCGTGTAACCAGCTTTTTTGATGTCAGCGCGAATCATGCCAAGCACACCTTCATTATGAAGCTGCGCTGAAAGGATGCCTTTGACGTTTTCCATTACAAAGACTTCTGGCTGGATTTTGTTCAAAAACTGAAGATAGCACTTATAAAGAGTTTGTTTTTCATCAGCCTGAAGTAGAGGATCATGAGCACGCCGGGCACGCCCGACAAGCGAATACGCTTGACAAGGAGGACCGCCAATAATAACTTTAGGCCCCTCATAACCTTCTAATCGATCAAGAGCTTCCTGCACCAAACTGTCATCGCCTTCCTCCAGCTTAGCTTGGACAGCCTCATGATCAGCTTCATCCCATTGATCCGGAAAAGCGTTCTTCAGCCTGTCGAGTTGCGCCACCGTGGGATTCGACATGTAATCCAAGTATTGCGGAGGAATCCGTCCTTCAATGTCATAAATCTTCCGGAAGAAGGAACGCAAACGAAGTGTCTTATGTGCCGAGCTTTCCATCTCCACAGACATAATAATTTGGAAAATGCGTTCTCCGGTGGAATCTGTTAATGAAGAAAAACCTTCGCCAAGACCGCCTGGCCCCGCGAACAAATCGATGATAGGTATCTTCTTACGCATATTCCGCCTTTCCTAGTATCTCCAGGATAAGCATTAGCCTGGAAAAGTCCAGGAATTATTCACATCGAAACAGCATGAGAAGCACTCATCTGTCATCATCCATATTGCGATGTACAGGCTGAGCTGTTTCACACTCATTGATAATTATTGCGCTGCGGATTTCCACCACATGATGATATTCATTGCGCCAAAGCACGCATCGTTCAGAAAGACCCTTGGAATCCATATCACTTCCCAAGACAGATAATTCAATGTGCCCCGTCCTCACAATCGCAGTGAAACAATGTAGACACCAGAAGATTGTCGACTTTAAGAAAGAGCTGCCGCCGTTCAACGAAAGAAAACCAAGTCCTTCTGTGACCAATCGAATGGAGCAAAGGACACGTTAAATGAGTTCGTTTGCAGCCTAAGCTGCGCCGCAGATAAACCCCATGATGTCTGTTACCCGATACTTGGCGCAAAACCCATTAAGCCGAAACGGGGAATCAGACTCATCACGATGAAGTCCAAAAGAGTCAAGTCAGCATACCCCCCCCACAGAAAGTAAGTGCTACATATGGAAGCGATGCAACACTTAAGAGAGTTTGTGACGGGAATTGTCGACCGAGCCATTATGCCCCGGCTGACAATTGCGTCGTGATGACAACGTGAGAGGCGGTCGGCGTCTCATTCGTGCTGCATGCCGTTCTTGGGATCGGAGCGTTCAGCAGAGCTCAGAATATCAACTGGAATATAATGTTCCAATTGATATTTCTTCCTTCGCTATGCAGAACTGGCGGGACGGACAATAAGAACGGATAAGCAGACGCAACAGCACAACAGATAGCAAGGCAAGACGAAAAGCAACAAGACGACATACAGAAAAAGAAGCCGAATATATCCAAAAGCAAGCCAAAGAAACAAGCAGGACAACAGAGACAGAAAACAGATAGATTCACAACCCGAAACCATGCCAAACGAAAAACTTTAGCCATCAAAAAGAAACCATGGGCGTCTTGCACCCTGCTCCGCGGCTGGCGCCTGAAAACGGCGGAATACCACCGTTTTATAGGGTCTGTTAATTCGCCGCCGGGGTTTCGACCCGATATCGGCGAATTAAGAGCGTGGCGAATGTGAGTTGAGTATGGAAAAAGCAGTGAAATATCCCCGTTGCCCGGTGTGCGGGAAGTTGGTCAACCAGAAAAACGAGGTCTGTCAGAGGACCACGGAGGCGGGAAGGAAGGGCGAGTATCGGCGGTGGCATAGGAAATGTGCCAAGGCTTATTCGAAACGCAAGATTCGGATGGAAAAGACTGACGAGTGTCGGCGTATTGAGAAGGAGCGGGACGACCGGCTGTTGGAAGCGTGGCTCGACCGGCAGGACGCTTTGGAGTTCCTGGGCCATGAGATCGCCGACTACAACGAGTTCGCACCCGAACATGACAGGGCGGTGGTCCGAATGGTCTACGAGCTCACCCGTCAGTCGATATTGATGTTCCAGATCAATCCGATGATCCCCATCGATTACGGGGACGATTTCCGTTGGCTGTCCGCTGAGATCGGTTCGGACGGGATGAATCTGATAGCCGACAGCGTCCACTGGAACGGCGTGAGACGGTGGAACGACGATCCGGACGTGAGTTCGGAAGGCAGGGCGCCACGCACGTTCATGGGACGCATTGACGAACCGGGCGAACAACTCGAGGACGAATACACGGGCGACCTGGACCGCAAGGAGACGACGGTTACCTATCAGACGGCCTTGAAGCATATCTGGCGCGAGGACAACATCGCGGGAGGCCGATGGGCCGACGATCGTGGTCCGTGGACATACAAGTGAGGTGGAAAAGTTGAAAGCTTCCGAGATCAAACGCAGGAAACGCGGCTTGGACAAGCGGTACGGGCGGATCTGCCCGGTGTGCGACAAGCCGAGGCGAGGGCCGACCGCCAGATTCTGCGGTACGGCATGCCGGCAGGCGTACGACCGGAGAAAACGAGCTTTGGCCGAACGTAAGAAGGACGAGTCGGCGGATATGTGGCTGACCTCATGAATGAAATCGACCAGTACGGCATGCAGGGCAAAGCGGGACATATGCTGAGACACCTCGGATACGTGGGGCCGATTCCGCAGTAGAGGATAAGACAGACGGGTGAATCCTGGCGGTGAGCTCCGTTGCGTTCACTGGTGTGAAGAAAATATCAGGTGCAACATAATGTTGTACCGATAGAACGCTTAACTATGGAGATACTCTGGGTATCGCCATTCCCGCCGTTGCTCCATAGGCCAAGGCACGGGCTCCATATGCAGCACGTTCACGAAGAAGCCGCCATTGTTGCTTTTTCCGTTCCTGCGGTTCCTGTCGATGAGGCTCAGACGGATCAGCCCCTTGTCTTGGAGTCTGCGTGCGGCTCTTCTGATGCTGGACGCTTCGGATGAGAATGCGTCCATGTCGTCCGGCAGCACCGGCGTAAGGCCCTCCCGTCGTGCGCGTTCCAGCAGTTTCCGTTCTTGTGCTCCCAATCCTCTGCTCACTGCCGACCTCCAAATGTAAGTGTTCTATCGGTATTCTATTATGGAGCAACCGATAGAACACTTAACCGTAAGCGACTGCCATTGCTTCCCGATCCGTTAGGATCTACACCGACGTTAATTCGCCGATATCGGGTCGAAACCCCGGCGGCGAATTAACAGACCCTATAAAACGGTGGTATTCCGACGTTTTCAGGCGCCAGCCGCGTAGCAGGGTGCAAGACGCGCGTGGTTTCTTTTTGGTAGGTATAGTTTTTGGTTTTCTGCTTTGGTTATGGGTATGGATGTTTTTCTGTCTGTTGTTGGATTGCTTTGTCCTTCTGGTCTGCTTTTGATTGTGTGATTCTTCTCTTTTCTGTATGTCTTCTTCTTGCTTTTTCGTCTTGCTTTGCTATCCGTTGCGTCTGTTCGTCTGTTTCTGTTGTCTGTTCCTCCCGCTTTGCGTGGCAACGAGAAATATCAGTTGCCGCATTATGCGGCACCTGATATTCTGAACGTCCGTCGATCGCCTCCGAAGCTGAGGACCGCAGGCCATCTCCCAGTCTGAAACCCATTCCCGGCGGGATGCGGGCGACATGCGCACGTTGCCGTCACAGCGAAATTATCAACTGCGTCAGAATGGCGCAGTTGATATCACACTCTTTAAGCGTTGCATCACTTCCATATGCAACACTTACCTTTATGGCCATATTGCGCAGCCGAAACAATCGACGCCAGTCAAAATATCAAGGTCGCAACAATTACGGATACACGACGGAAAATATCAGGTGGGACATAATGTCCCAACTGATAATTCAGCGCGGCACGGTCGCGACCCATTCCTTGGCGAGCGTTTCCGGGGTGGATCCCATATCTAGACGTTCCGCCTCCTCACCCGAGTACTCGGATGGATCCTTAAGGTAGACGATGGAACGGCTGCCGCGTTCAGCCGCCCTGGCCTGCCCCAAGCCGGCCAACGAGAAAGCCTTTCTGAGCTTCGCGGGAGTCCACCTGCGGTCCTTGCTCTCCGCCTGATGGAACAGCTCTCTCGTCAGCATATGATTGCCATTCAAATGGACGGCAGCATGCATCCATTCGGCCATGGCCTCCCTGACCACCGGGTCCGTCCGATCCTCTTTCATGACGTTTTTGAGATCCAGATAGTCTTGGGCGGTATCGTCGGTCGGCGCGGTTTCGACCACGACCCGTACCGGAAACGTCTCTCCGTCGTCGCCGACGCATTCACGTATCCCGAAGCGGATTTTGGCGTTGACGGTATCGGAGTACGACGCATCCACCTGCTGGCACACGGCCACATCGGATGCGTTCGGACATGTTTCAAGGTAGAGGTAGGAACGTGCCTTGGCCACCCACTGATCGGATCCGGAAATGGCGTATGACACGTCCTCCGGATCCTTCTTCGCGTGGAGGACGCCCAGCACGCAGCAGTTGTTTCTTTTCGCCATGGCGTCAAGCGCGATCAGACAGTCGGCGGACTGCTGGTCGTTCATGCGGCCTGCGGCAAGACCATGCAATGGGTCTATATACACGAGATCCGCGTGCATCTTTCCAGCCGATTCCACGATTCCCCGCAGGTCTCCGGCGTTGAAGCCACAGTACTCGATTCCGCCGGCACGACGTTTGTACAGCATGATGTTGCCCAGATCGGCACCCATGCATTGCAGTTTTGCCTTTACGAGACCGGTATCGTCCTCTCGCTGCACGATGAGGACTTTCTTGCCCATGGCCGAGAATCTCGCGCACTCGTACAGGGCGAGCGTGCTTTTGCCACAGCGTTTGCGTCCGCCCAATATAGTGATCGCTCCAGATGGAAACCACACGTTTTCTCCCAGGAATTCGACGTTCCGTACCAGTTCATCGAGCATTGGCGTCAGAACATAGTCGGTCTGCTTTGTTTTTCCGTTTTTTGCGTTATACTGTTCATTGGTTTTGTTGGCGTCTGTCGTTGTTCAGCGACAGACGCTTTTCCTTTCCTGCGATGCCTCTCAGCATCCTTCGACGTAATCTTCCAGTGATTTGTAGCTGATCAGGAAAATACGTCCTGATTTGCGGGCTCTGATTTTGCCCTGTCTGATGAGCGTGTAGATGCTTTTGGTGTCCTTGAATCCCAGCAGCTGTGCCGCTACAGAGACGGTGACCGCCAACGGCCGATGAATCGAGTCCATCGTGCGTACGTTTGCCATTGTTTCGTTCCTTTCTGACCCTTCCGGTCTGATTCGGTTACGTTCGGACGGTTGCCCGGGCTTATAGCTACCACGTCGGTTCCTTGTTACGACGTCCGATATCGGCTCATGCCATGTACGGTCATTGGGGTTCCATCAGCATCCGTGACAGGGTTTCTTCCTTCGTCTCGGGCGATAGCCGGCGCATCACCTCCTCTCGTTCGTTGGCGTCCATGACCTTGAGAAGCGTTATGCGTGCCGCCACGTCGGTTCTCTCCAGAAGACGGGCAATCTCGACGGATGTGTCTCCGGCGTTCCGCGGCACGGGTACGTCATTCCCGGAAACGGAGGGGATCGCGTCTTTGGCGTCGTTCTCCATGCCCGAAATGATTCTTCGCCGTTCCGTCTCCACCGCATGCTGGTAGTGCCGGTCTGTGTCCAGCCGTTCGTGCCCCGCGAATTCCATCACGGTTTTGTCCGAATTCGTATACGCCTTCATATGGCTGATGGCACGATGGCGCAGGTTATAGAGGGAAACCTTCTTCTCTTCAAGCCTCGGAACGCTTTTGCGCGCCCTGTACCAGGCGTTGCGTACCGTCTGGGCGTTGACCACCTCGCACGTCCTTGGTCCCGTGAACAGGAAAGCGGTTGGATTGTCCGGCACGAATGTTCGAAGGTGCAGGTCCAGCGCCTTGCAGATGAACCCCGGTATCGGTGGATGCCTGACGCTTCCGGTGCTCTTGGTTTCGTTGACCAGCACCTTCTTATGGCGTTTGCCCGTTTCCGGATCCTTCGGACTGTATTCCTTCGCCGCCCTCACGATGTCAAGCACGCCCTCCGAAAGGTCGTCCTTGAGCCTCACGTCCCTTCGCTGCAGCCCGTACACCTCTCCCGGCCGGAGCCCCATGACCCCGGACAGGTAGACCACCACCGCGAACCGCTGCGGCATGGCATGATACAGCGCATTCAGCTCTTCCATACTGATATCCACGTACCGAAAACGAGCCGTCGGTTTGTACATGCGGATGTGCACCGGATTGGATTTGAGCAGAGTGGTTCCGTCCTGGCCCAATTCCCGCTCGCACGCATCCCTGAAGATCTCACGCAGCAGCACATATGCCTTGTGCTTGACGGAGGCACCCTCGCCGGCCTTGCCCACCCTCATGGAGTCGGCCCACTTCTCGATGTCCCGCGGACCGATGCTTCCCATCGGCTTGTCGCCTAGGACGGGCAGCAGATAATCGTCCAGGTATTGCAGGTACTTCTCGCGCGTGGTCGGCGCTATCCGTTGTCCGTTCGGTTTTCTGCGGTTCTGCACGAAGTCGAGCGCATACTCGCGGAACGTTATGGTCGAACTTAGTTCCTTGGTCTTCTCGATTCGGGGCGGCTCCCAGCTTCCCAGCTTGATGAGCCGTTCCTGTTCCGCCAGCCATGCTTCGGCCATCGCAGTGTATTCCGCATCGAAATTCTTCGTATAGTGCCTCGGCAGGTCGGGCCACTTGGAATAGGCCCATACCGGTGGCTGATAGCGGGCCTGCACGTACTTATGCCCGTCGCGGGCGGAACGCACCAGGACCGAACCGAACTTTCGTCTCCCGCTCATAGGACCTCCGTTCCGATCTGCGGAGCCGTGGCGACCGACATGGACGTGTACATTTTTTCACTCTCATTCAAGCTTGAAAAATATGCAGAATCCCAATGATTCCAACGGTTTAGAAGGATTTTGGAAGGCACTTGTCCTTCTAGAGAGAGGGACAAGTGTAAAAGTGTAAGCAAGAACGTTGAAATTCCAACGTTTATCACTCTTTTCAGCATGCAAAAAAAGTAAACAAGTGTAAATAAGTAAAAAAGTGTAAAAAAGTGTAAACATGGAGCATCACGTTCCCCAACGAAGACGTGGATGCGGGAGGCGTCAGATGCACATGTCCCTGGACTGGGATGAGCGAACATGCCGGAGTTCCTTTCGACGATAGAGTGACACACCGATTTGGTCCGTCATGTGTGTCACCTAATGTGTCATCGATATCGGCGTTTCCAACGTCATTCGAAGGCATCACACGGCAAAATGGCATATGGGCCAAACTGGTTGGAATCGCTGAAAGGAAGCCATTTTCGGGCATGAAAAAAGGGCTTTCGGAATCATCCGAAAACCCTGCTGGCGGAGGATACGAGATTCGAACTCGTGAGGCTGTTACACCAACACGCTTTCCAAGCGTGCGCCATAGACCACTAGGCGAATCCTCCATTACGCTGTTTGCCGCGGCCTTTTGGCCTCAACAGACAACTCGAAGAGAATACCACAGACTCGCGGACAAGCAAAACCGTCGCGTGTTGTGCGTGTGTCGCGCTTGGCGGCTCGCGCGTCCGGGATCCCTCCGGCGCTCCGATGCCCGAATTCAGTAATTGTTCGAGCCGGCACCCTCGAAGCGCACGTTGAAGCCGCGCTCGTAGTGCAGGAACATGTCGGCGCCGTAGCGGTCCGCGTCGCGGTGGGTGAACAGCATGCGGATGGCAAATGCGGTCTGCGCGTCGTGCGGCATGGCGCGGAACGCCTTGTGGGCGTTCCATCCCGTCTCGGTGATCGCCTAGTCGGGCACACCTACCAGCTTGTCGGCGTGCAGTCCGGCAAGAACCTGTCCGCCACGGCTTCCGGCGATTCCGCACTGTCCATCGCCGACACGCCCGAGACCCTGACCGACACCAAGAAGCAGGCCTGGAAGTTCACCCAGATCGACCAGTCCGACACCGAGCGCCCCGGCCTCAAGGCCTACGTCATCACCAATACGGACTGCAAGGTGCTCGTCGCCAAGGACGGCACCAACGCCTTCAGCGATGAGTCGGTGGAAGACGCCAAGTCCGACCCCGCGGCCCGGTGGATTTTCGACACGTCCGACGGTGCCACCTACCAGCTGCTCAACGCATCCGCGAAGCAGAACATCAACGTCGACGCGTTCGACCCGAAGGCCGGTGCGGCCGCTTCCGATGAGGAGGACGGCGATCTGACCGACAAGATCCTGGTCGAAGGTTCGGTGAACACCGAGAAGGCCGGTGAATACACGCTGACGTATTCGGTGACCGACTCCGAAGGTGCGTCGTACACGGTCAAGCGTGTCGTGACCGTCAGGGAGAAGTCCGAGCCGATCGAACCGAGCAAGCCGATCGAACCGAGCAAGCCGATCGAACCGACCGAACTGACGAAGCCGACTGAGCCGACGACACGGTGAAGCCGAACAAGCCGGATGCCGGCAACAAGCAGCCCGGCCTGTCGAAGACCGGCGCCTCTGTGAGCGGCGTGTTCGGCGCGTTCGCGGCACTGCTCGCGGTCGGTGTCGGCGCGGCGCTTGCCGCCCGCCGTCGGCGCGAGCCCCGGCGCTGAATCAGCGGATCGGCATATGATGCCGGTCGGTCACCTATTCGGTGGCCGGCCGACTTCTTGTTGACTGCCGGGGCCTCACGCGGGAGGTGAAGTTCACCCATCCCGCCAAAGTCCCATCTGAGTGTCTTCGGATGGGACTTTCGCCGGAACAAGTCGAAAGGAACCGGGGCCGGGACTCATGGGCTGGCGCATTGCCAGTCGGCCCTGTGTTCGTGTCGCGTGGGATGATGGTGGCATGGTGACATCGAACGTTGTGGAGTTTGCGGGGAAAGCGCGCATGCCGCGCCTCGGCATGGGAACGATGGCGCTCTCTATCGAGGGACGCCCGGACCGGGCGACGGCCATCGGCACGATCCATGCCGCGCTTGACGCCGGAGTGCGTTATCTCGACACCGCATGGTCGTATTATCTGCCAAGCGAACCGGGGCCTGACGGTACAGGCGTGCCGCGTGATTTCGGGTACGGCGAGATGCTGGTTCATGCGGCGCTCGCCAGCTGGAGCGGCCCGCGCGATGAGGTTCTGGTCGCCACGAAGACTGGTTATCGCCGAACGCTGGAAGTGACGAACCGCGACGCGGAAGATCCTCAGCAATCCCCGGGCGACGGCGCGAGCGCATCCGCGTCCGAGCGACAGCACCTGCAGGCGGCCGGCAGCCGGTACGGGTGGATGGCCGCCTCGCGCCCGGAGACGATGATTCGTGACGCGAAGGAGTCCGCTCTCCGCCTCGGCGTCGACGCGCTCGATCTGTTGTATTCGCATGGCCCTGACCCCGCGGTTCCGTATGAGGATACGGTCGGCGCGCTGAAAACCTTGCTGGATGAGGGCGTGATTCGGTTCGCCGGCATCTCGCGCGTGGACAATGCGCAGATTGACACCGCCCGTGGGATTCTCGGCGACCGTCTGATTGCGGTGCAGAACCAGTTCTCGCCATCGCATCCCGACCCCGAGCATACGATGGGTCACTGCGCCGATCTCGGTCTTGATTTTGTGTGCTGGTCGCCGCTCGGCGGGTTCCTGGACGCATTCGACAGTCATGCGTATGATCCGTTCCGCACGGTCGCAGCGGCCCGCGGCGTCTCGTACCAGCGTGTGGTGCTCGCGTGGGAGCTGACCAGATATGACCGTCTGTTCACCATTCCCAGTGCCCGCAACCCGCATGAGGTCCGGGACTCGTTCGCCGCAGTCAATCTCACGCTCGCCCCTGAGGAGCTGTCTTTACTGCCGTGAATCAACGCTATGAGTCACCGTCATAAATACGGAACAGGCTCGTCGTCAAACGAGCCTGAGATACATGCTGGTAGTTCCGGGAATCGGTTGAAAACCGAAATGCGCATAGAACGCGCGTGCTTTATCGTCGTAAGGTTCCACAATGAGCGCACGTGACCCTAGTGCGCCGCTGGCGGATCGTGCTCGCAGTACCGAATATGCACTCAGCGTGTAGAATCCCGCCGGTTCACCTGACGCAGTGAATGACACGTACGCGACGGCCGTCCCATGCTGGGCCGATGACGGTGCGCGTTGTGCGGCCCACTTGTCGATGAACGGTACTCCACAAGAGAACTTCCCCATTCTCTCTTCCGGGCCGAGCTTGCGCGGACGTTGGGAATGATGGATCATGCCCACTGCGGATCCCTTTCCATGAGTTTTTCAGCTGCTGGCGGAACCGGCTGATCCAATGCCTGTATGAAATCTTGGAATGCCTGTGATTCCAGATGCAGGACGGTTGCTTCTTCTATATCCTTACGGGCTGATTCCAGGAGATGGCGAGCGGTCCATTGCGTGAGCGTGCTGCCGGTCAGCTCGGCGGCACGCTCGATGAGCTGCCGTTGCGCATCCGTCAGTCGAATGTCAAGCCGGGACGTTTTCTGTTTCGATACCGTTTGCTTCGTTAGTGTCGCCATAGAATGGTTGTACGGAAAAAATGCGTACAGATCAAGTTAGTAGCAGGGGAGTAAGGCGCGGACATATAATCACATACTGTAAATTGTTTACGGTGTGAAATAATATTACAGATGTTTGCACGATGTATATGCCGCTGGAATGTATTGGCGGTACTCCGCGGAGCGCGGTAGTGCGGCAATGGTCGAATCGGAAGGCGGTGCGAAATGGGTTTTGAGCGGGAGGCGCTCAGCGAACTGTACGCCAGCGTGTGGGGCAACCGTTCCAAGATGCAGAAGGAGTTCGCGCGCGGCGCGCATGGCGAGCCATTCATTCTGCACGAGCTCGCACTGCGCGGCACCATGACGCCGTCGCAGCTTGCCAGTTCGCTGAAGGCCAGCTCCGGCCGCATCTCCACAGTGCTTGCCGCTCTGGAGAAAAAAGGGTTGATCACCCGAGACATCGACCCGGACGACCGCCGCATCATCCGCGTGAACCTTACGGATGCCGGGCGAGAGCGGTCCAAGTGCGACTTGGAGGAGATGCGTTCGGCAATCTGTTGGATCTTCTCGCAGATGGGGGAGCGGCGCACGCGCGAGTTCGTTGATCTGCTGTCGGAGTTCTCGACATACATGGCCATCTGCCATCCCGGCGCTCCGCGCCCGACCCCCGATGAGGTGCGGGCCGCGTTCGCCGAGCGTGACAGGCGTGTCGCCGATCATATGCGGACCGAGCGCGCGAAGGCCGGCGAGGAGTAGCTTCTTCCGCCGGCTGCGGATGACGTGGGGGACGGCGTGCGTGCCGTGTCTCTCGTGCGCAGCCAGCGCAAAGCGCGCCATTCACAGCGAATACACAGAATAATGCGTAATATCTTACACTGTAAGTAATCTAACAACAGAAACTAATTCGGGCATCGGATATCGATGCCGCGGCAAATAACGTAACCAATCACCAACAAAACACAAGGGGAAAGCCAATGCTTCGCATCCTGAAATACCTCTCCAAAGCGGAGATCGGTCAGATGCTCATCGCCCTGGTGACCATCGTCGGGCAGGTCTTCTTCGACCTCAAACTGCCCGATTACATGTCAGACATCACCACGCTCGTCGAGACGCCGGGCAGCGCGATGAGCGACATCTGGATCGCCGGCGGCAAGATGCTGCTCATCTCCCTCGGCTCCGTCGCCTGTGCCATCGTCACCGGCTACATCTCCGCACGCGTCGGCTCGTCATTCACCCAGCGCCTGCGCTCGCTCGAATTCCGCAAGGTCGAATCCTATGGCCCCGCCGAAATGAGCAAATTCTCCACCGCGAGCCTCATCACCCGCTCCACCAACGACATCACGCAGATCCAGATGTTCATCACCATCGGCCTGCAGCTCATCGTCAAGTCGCCGATCATGGCCGTATGGGCCATATGCAAGATCGCCGGCGAAGGTTTCGAATGGACTCTCGCCACCGGCATCGCCGTCGTCATCCTGCTCGTCGCCGTCGTCATCATGATGGCCATGGTCATGCCCAAGTTCAAGGCCATGCAGAAGCTCACCGACAACATCAACCTCGTGGCCCGCGAAAACCTCACCGGCCTGCGCGTCGTGCGCGCCTACAACGCCGAGGACTACCAGGAGGCCAAGTTCACCAAGGCCAACAAGGACCTCACCGACACGCAGCTGTTCACCAACCGCGTCATGGCGTTCATGATGCCGCTGATGAACACCGTCCTGAACGGCCTGATGCTCGCCGTCTACTGGATCGGCGCCTATCTGATCGACGCCGCCGGCCTGACGGACAAGCTCAACGTGTTCTCCAACATGGTCGTCTTCTCCAACTACTCCGTGCAGGTCATCATGAGCTTCCTGCTGATGAGCATGGTGTTCGTGCTCTGGCCGCGCGCCGACGTGTCCGCGCAGCGCGTGCTCGAAGTGCTCGACACCGATCCGATCGTCAAAACCGGCACCAAGACCGCCGCCGACGTGGCGCGTCTGGGCGGCGGGAAAACCGGCACCGTCGAGTTCCGCAACGTGAGCTTCACCTACCCCGGCTCACGCGAGGCGACGCTCGAAGGCATCGACTTCACCGCCGAAAAGGGCCAGACCGTCGCGTTCATCGGCTCCACCGGCTCCGGCAAGTCCAGCCTCATCAACCTCGTGCCGCGCTTCTACGACGTGTCGGCCGGGCAGGTGCTCGTCGACGGTGTGGACGTGCGCGAATACGATCTGAAAGCCCTTCGCGACAAGATCGGATACGTGCCGCAGCAGTCCGTGCTGTTCAAGGGCACGGTCGCATCCAACGTGAGCTACGGCGACGACGTGAACGGGGCAAGCTCCGCGGACGTCGAAATGGCCGACACCTCCACTCCGGCCGGCCGCAAACGCGAAGCCGAACTCATCGCCGCGGGCAAGAGAGCGGAAGGCGCCGCAATGCCGGCTGAACAGATGAACCGGGTCAAGGCGGCGGCCGGCGTCGCTCAGGCCACCGAGTTCGTCGAGCGCATGGACGGCACATACACCGCCCCGATCGCACAAGGCGGGTCCAACGTCTCCGGCGGCCAGAAGCAGCGCCTGTCAATCGCGCGCGCCGTCTACCGCCACCCCGAAATCCTGATCTTCGACGACTCGTTCTCCGCGCTCGACTTCAAGACCGACCGCGAAGTTCGCGACGCACTCGCCAAAGAAGCCAAGGGATCCACCAAGCTCATCGTCGCCCAGCGCATCGGCACGATCATGAACGCCGACCGCATCATCGTGCTCGATGACGGCAAGGTCGTCGGTCAAGGCACCCATCAGGAACTGCTCGACACCTGCGATGTCTACCGTCAGATCGCCGAATCCCAGCTCAGTCAGTCGGAACTGACCGCGTGAGATCAATACGGACTTTTAAGGAGTAACAAATGCCAGGACCAAGAGGACCAATGGGCGGCGGCCGCACGGTCGAAAAGCCTGCCAATTTCGGCAACGTGATGGGCAAGCTCGTCCACTACTGCCGCAACTACCTGCCCGTCATCATCATTGCGCTCGTGCTGGGCGCGGCCGGCACGATATGCCAGATCATCGGACCGGACAAGCTCAAGGACATGACCAACGAGATCGTCAAGGGACTGCCGGCCATCGTGAACGGCAAGCCGGTGATGAACTCGGTCGATTTCAACGCCGTCGGCCGCATCGCCTGGCTGCTCGTCGCACTGTACGTCGGCTACGCGGTGCTCAGCTACGTGCAAAGCTGGATGATGGCGAACGTCACCCAGCGCACCGCCCAGCGCCTGCGCGAATCGATCTCGGTCAAAATCAACAAGCTGCCGCTCAAATACTTCGACAAGGTCAGCTACGGCGACGTACTCTCCCGCATCACCAACGACGTCGACGCCATCGGCCAGACGCTCGGCCAGTCCCTCGGCTCGCTCATCACCTCGGCGACGCTGTTCGTTGGCGCGCTCGTCATGATGTTCTACAACAACGTCATCATGACCCTGTGCGCGATCGGCGCGAGCATACTGGGACTCATCATCATGATGGTCATCATGAAATCCTCGCAGAAATACTTCGCCCGCCAGCAGATGGCGCTCGGCGACGTCAACGGCCACATCGAGGAGATGTACGCCGGCCACCTCATCGTCAAGGCGTACAACGGCGAGGCCGACTCAATCCGCCGCTTCGAGAAGTACAACGCCGACCTGTACGAATCCGGCTGGAAATCGCAGTTCCTGTCAGGTCTGATGATGCCGTTGATGAACTTCGTCGGCAACTTCGGCTACGTGATCGTGTGCGTGGTCGGTGCGGCGCTCGCCATGGACGGGCAGATCGAATTCGGCGTGATCGTCGCGTTCATGATGTACATCCGCCTATTCACCCAGCCGTTGAGCCAGTTCGCGCAGGCGTTCCAGAACCTGCAGCGATGCGCGGCCGCCGCCGAGCGCGTGTTCGGCTTCCTCGAAGAGCCGGAGATGGATGCGGAACCGACCAAGGCCGAACTCGGCGTGGCTGATGCCGCTGCGAGCACGGCACGGACGGACAGCGGCAAGCTGGCGCATCGCGGCACTCACGCGAATGCCACCGCCGGTATGACGGCTTCGCAGCGTTCGCAGCTGCTCGGCTACGATGCGGCCGGCAACCCCCGGACCGTGCGCGGCGACGTCGAATTCAGTCACGTGCGATTCGGCTATGAGCCCGGCAAGCCGATCATCCACGACTTCTCGGCAAGCGTCTCCGCCGGCCAGAAAGTCGCCATCGTCGGTCCGACCGGCGCCGGCAAAACCACCATGGTCAACCTGCTGATGCGCTTCTACGAGATCTCCGGCGGCTCCATCTCCATCGACGGCATCGACACCACTTCCGTGCCGCGCTGGAACGTACACGACCAGTTCTCCATGGTCCTGCAGGATACATGGGTGTTCCGTGGCACCGTGCGCGAAAACATCGCCTACTCCAAGCCCGGCGTCACCGACGAGCAGATCGTCTCCGCATGCAAGGCCGTCGGACTCGACCACTTCGTGCGCTCTCTGCCGCAGGGCTACGACACCGTGCTCGACGACAACACCTCGCTCTCCCAAGGACAGCGCCAGCTGCTCACCATCGCCCGCGCCATGGTGCAGGACGCTCCGATCCTCATCCTTGACGAAGCCACCTCCTCCGTCGACACCCGCACCGAAGAACTCATCCAAAAGGCCATGGATGCGTTGACCGTGGGGCGCACGAGCTTCGTCATCGCGCACCGCCTCTCCACCATCCGCGACGCCGACATGATTCTCGTCATGAACCACGGCGACGTGATCGAGCGCGGTACCCACGAGGAACTGCTCGCGGCGGGAGGGTTTTACGCCGACCTCTACAACAGCCAATTCACACTCACCGATTGATGGGGCGCCCGTTGCGCTCGCTGGATTGATGAGGCTGACAGCCCGGTGAACTTACGCATGGCAGTGCGCCGTGCGTGGGCTCGCCGGGCTGTTTGCTATGTAGGCGAGTGATGGGCGGAGAATTTCCTATATATGGTGCGCGACGGGTTCGGGGACTGTGGTTCGCGTCCCTATGTGCGCACGGTCGTCGTTCCGGCGCGCACATAGCGACGCAAACGGGAGAAGGATTGTTGAGAGCGGATGCGCTGGTGCGGCAGATGGCCGGTGTGCTGCCATAGAACATGATTGTGACGAGAGCAGAGGGGCGTCCGGCGCGTATCGCCCTCTCGGTCTGCCACACAATGCGTTTTTCGGTGGTTTTTGGGCTGGTGTGGTACGCGGGCATCGGAGGAGTCGTTTCGGGCCGTTGAAAAATGGCGGTTTTGCGATGCATGTTGTGCCACACCACGTGATGTGAGGGTTCACATTTCATTGTGAGGCAGACTGGCTGGCCACACAATGCGATTTTGATGTGATTTTGCGCTGGTGTGGTACGCGACCGGCTGCGCTGACGACTTGGCCGGCCGATGGCGCGGATGGTGTGCTCCCGCTGTCAGGAGCTGCCGAGCGTAGCGAGGCTGGGGGCGGTCTTGCCGGCGGCCCTGCACCCTGTGATAATAATGCCAAGAATGTTACGTAATTCTGGGAACAACGGTATCCAGGGACTTTCTGAGAGCTGTGATTCCAATTGAAGACACAAATCGCCGACGGACTTGATTCTTTTAGTAAACAATGTATATTTAACATGAACCGGCAAAGCTGCTGGCTGCCCTATAGGAGAAAGAACCAAATATGAAACATAGGATGTCATCGCGTCTGATGCCACTGGTGGCGTCCTGCGCGACGATCGGCATGCTGCTGGCCGGACTACCTGCGTCGGCCGTCGCGGTCGGCACGACGAGAGCGGCAGCGTCCGACGCCTCGTCCTCCACCACAGCAACCATCACCCCCTCCGCCGATACCACGTTGCAGACATGGACGAGCGAGAAGAATTCCTCAATGGCGTCCAAGCCGTACATCGGCACACTGCAAGGGCCCTCGCAAGGCGTGTTCGGCGAGAAGTTCGAGTCCACGGATGCCGCGGACACCACCGATCTGAAGACCGGCCTGCTGACGTTCGACCTGAGCGCCTACGACCATGCCCCCGATTCCGCAACGTTCGAGATGACGTACCTCGGCTACCGCGGCAACCCGACGGCCACCGACACCGACACCATCAAGGTGACCCCCGTCGACACCACCGTGTGCACCAATAACGCCACAGACTGCGGCGCGAATGTCGCGACCGGCGCGACCAAGCCGAAGTTCAGCATCAACGACTCCTCATTCGTCGCCGAGTCCAAGCCGTTCGAGTACGGTACGACGGTTTACACGGGCGACGCCATCACCGTGGTTCCCGCCAATACCAAGAAGGTCACCGTAGATGTGACCGAAATCGTGCGCCAGCAGTTCGCCGAAGGCAAGAAGGTCATCACCCTGGCCGTGGGCGAGACCAAGAAGACCGAGGTTCGTTTCGCCAGTTCCGAAGGCACGACGTCCCTGAACGGCGCGACCGCAGACATGGCTCCGAAGCTGACCGTTTCCGTGTCCACCAAGGACGATCTCAAGCCCTCCGCCGACACCACGTTGCAGGCATGGGCCAGCGAGAAGAACGAGAAGAAGAACACTGCGGCCTATGTCGGCGCGCTGCAGCCGGAAGGCGATTACGGCGACTTCGGTGAGAAGTTCAAGTCCACCAACGTCAGTGATGTCACAGACGCCAAGATGGGTCTGATGACGTTCGACCTGTCCGATTACACCGCGGCGCCCGAGCACTCCATCCTCACCTTGACGTATCTGGGCTACGCCGGTGCAGACAAGACCGCCACGGCCACCGATAAGGTCAAGGTGGTCGCTGTTGACACGTCGCGGTGCACCGGCGCCGCTCCCTGCGACACCAACAATGCCACGTGGGCGAACCGCCCGGACTTCGAGGTGACCGATACCACGAAGACCGCGACGTCCCATGCGTTCGCTTATGGATCTAAGAAGTATTCCGATGGCATGACCGTCGAATCGGGCAACGCCAAGAAGGTTCTGCTCGACGTGACCGACGTCATCAAGGCAGAGTTCGCCAAGTTCGGCACCGACGCCACCGAGAAGAAGATCACGCTGGCCCTGGGCGAGCTCAACAAGTCCGACATGCGTTTCGGCAGCAAGGAAGTCATATCGCTGACCGGCGCCACCGAGGCCATGCAGCCGACCTTGTCCGTCACCAAGAAGCCGAAGGCATACACGCTGAGCATCGAAGGCCCGACCAAGGTCAAGTACCAGAAGGGCGAGGCGTTCGACAAGGCCGGACTCGTGGTCAAGGCCACCAGCACGGCCGACGGCACGGTCAAGACGCTGACCGAAGGCAACGGTGAGGATAACTACACCATCGACACCAGCGCTTTCGATAGTGCCAGCATCGGCGTATACCCTATTACCGTGAAGTACAACAAGGACCCCGAAATCGCCGCTTCGTTCAACGCCTACGTCATCGCCAGTGTCGAGGACGGCGGAGACGGCGACACCAGCAAAGACGACTGGCTGTGGTACAAGCAGCCCGCGTCGCAGACTGACGCCACCGCCACCGCCGGCGGCAATTACGGCAACCCCGACAACAACCGTTGGCAGCAGACCACCTTGCCGTTCGGCAACGGCAAGATCGGCGGCACCGTCTGGGGCGAGGTCAGCCGTGAACGCGTCACCTTCAACGAGGAGACGCTGTGGACCGGCGGCCCCGGATCCTCGACCAGCTACAACGGCGGCAACAACGAGACCAAGGGTCAGAACGGCGCCACGCTGCGCGCGCTCAACAAGCAGCTCGCGAACGGCGCCGAGACGGTCAATCCCGGCAACCTGACCGGCGGCGAGAACGCGGCCGAGCAGGGCAACTACCTGAACTGGGGCGACATCTACCTCGACTACGGGTTCAACGATACGACCGTCACCGAATACCGCCGCGACCTGAACCTGAGCAAGGGCAAGGCCGACGTCACGTTCAAGCATGACGGCGTCACCTACACGCGCGAATACTTCGCGTCGAACCCCGACAATGTCATGGTCGCCCGCCTCACGGCCAGCAAAGCCGGCAAGCTGAACTTCAACGTCAGCATGCCGACCAACACGAACTACTCCAAGACCGGCGAAACCACGACGGTCAAGGGTGACACGCTCACCGTCAAGGGCGCTCTCGGCAACAACGGCCTGCTGTACAACTCGCAGATCAAGGTCGTCCTCGACAACGGTGAGGGCACGCTCTCCGAAGGCGCCGACGGCGCTTCGCTGAAGGTCTCCGACGCGAAGGCGGTCACGCTGTACATCGCCGCCGCGACGGACTACAAGCAGAAGTATCCGTCCTACCGCACCGGCGAAACCGCCGCCGAAGTGAACACCCGCGTCGCCAAGGTCGTGCAGGACGCCGCCAACAAGGGCTACACCGCCGTCAAGAAAGCGCACATCGCCGATCATTCCGCCATCTACGACCGCGTGAAGATCGATTTGGGCCAGTCCGGCCACAGCTCCGACGGCGCCGTCGCCACCGACGCGCTGCTCAAGGCGTACCAGAGGGGCTCCGCAACCACCGCGCAGAAGCGCGAGCTGGAAACGCTGGTGTACAAGTACGGCCGCTACCTGACCATCGGCTCCTCCCGTGAGAACAGCCAGCTGCCCAGCAACCTGCAGGGCATCTGGTCGGTCACCGCAGACGACAACGCCCACGGCAACACGCCTTGGGGCTCCGACTTCCACATGAACGTGAACCTCCAGATGAACTACTGGCCGACCTATTCGGCCAACATGGGAGAGCTCGCCGAGCCGCTCATCGAGTATGTGGAGGGTCTGGTCAAGCCCGGCCGTGTGACCGCCAAGGTCTACGCGGGCGCGGAGACGACGAACCCCGAGACCACGCCGATCGGCGAGGGCGAGGGCTACATGGCCCACACCGAGAACACCGCTTACGGCTGGACCGCACCCGGTCAATCGTTCTCGTGGGGTTGGAGCCCGGCCGCCGTGCCGTGGATCCTGCAGAACGTGTACGAGGCGTACGAGTACTCCGGCGACCCTGCCCTGCTTAATCGCGTGTACGCGCTGCTCAAGGAGGAATCGCACTTCTACGTCAACTACATGCTGCACAAGGCCGGCTCCAGCTCCGGTGACCGCCTGACTACCGGCGTCGCGTACTCGCCCGAACAGGGCCCGCTGGGCACCGACGGCAACACGTACGAGAGCTCGCTCGTGTGGCAGATGCTCAACGACGCCATTGAGGCGGCCAAGGCCAAGGGAGATCCGGACGGTCTGGTCGGCGATACCACCGACTGCTCGGCCGACAACTGGGCCAAGGGCGACAACGGCAACTTCACCGATGCGAACGCCAACCGTTCCTGGAGCTGCGCCAAGAGCCTGCTCAAGCCGATCGAGGTCGGCGACTCCGGCCAGATCAAGGAATGGTACTTCGAAGGTGCGCTCGGCAAGAAGAAGGATGGATCCGCCATCAGCGGCTACCAGGCGGACAACCAGCACCGTCACATGTCCCACCTGCTCGGACTGTTCCCCGGTGATTTGATCACCATCGACAACTCCGAGTACATGGATGCGGCCAAGACCTCGCTGAGGTACCGCTGCTTCAAGGGCAACGTGCTGCAGTCCAACACCGGCTGGGCCATTGGCCAGCGCATCAATTCGTGGGCTCGCACCGGCGCCGGCAACACCACGTACAAGCTGGTCGAGCTGCAGCTCAAGAACGCGATGTATGCAAACCTGTTCGATTACCATGCGCCGTTCCAGATCGACGGCAACTTCGGCAACACCTCCGGTGTCGACGAAATGCTGCTGCAGTCCAACTCCACCTTCACCGACACCGACGGCAAGAAGTACGTGAACTACACGAACATCCTGCCCGCCCTGCCCGACGCCTGGGCGGGCGGCTCGGTGAGCGGCCTCGTGGCCCGCGGCAACTTCACCGTCGGCACGACCTGGAAGAACGGCAAGGCCACCGAAGTCAAGCTGACCTCCAACAAGGGCAAGCAGGCGGCCGTCAAGATCACCGCCGGCGGCGCCCAGAACTACGAGGTCAAGAACGGTGACACCGCCGTGAACGCCAAGGTCGTGACCAACGCGGACGGCGCCTCGCTGCTCGTGTTCGATACCACCGAAGGCACCACGTACACGATCACGAAGAAGGCGAGCGCCAACGTGCCCGTCACCGGCGTGACCGTGACCGGCGCCAACACCGCCACCGCAGGCGACACCGTCACTCTTACGGCTACCGTCGCCCCGGCCAATGCGACCGACAAGTCCGTCACCTGGTCGACCTCCGACGCCGCCGTAGCTACGGTCAACGCCAACGGCGTGGTGACCACGAAGAAGGCCGGCAAGGTGACCATCACCGCCACGTCGAACGGCGACAAGACGAAGTTCGGTTCCATCGAGATCACCGTCTCCGCCGCGACCGTGCCCGTCACCAGCGTCACCGTTGCCGGCGACGCCGCGATGACCGTCGATGGAGAGCAGACCCTGACGGCGACCGTCGCCCCGGCCAATGCGACCGACAAGACGGTCACGTGGAAGTCCTCCGACGCCACTGTGGCGACGGTTGACGCCAACGGCAAGGTCGTCGCAAAGAAGGCCGGCGAAGTGACGATCACCGCCACGGTCGGTGGCGTGTCCGGCACGCTGAAGATCACGGTGAGCGACAAGGCCCCGACCGTCATCCCGGTCCAGTCCGTGACCGTGACAGGCAAGCAGGAGCTCGTCGAAGGCGCCTCCACGACCCTGACGGCGACCGTCGCCCCGGCTGACGCGACCGACAAGACGGTCACGTGGAAGTCGAGCGACGAGTCCGTCGCCACGGTCGACAAGGACGGCGTCGTGACCGCCAAGAAGGCCGGCACGGTGACCATCACCGCCACGGCCGGTGGCGTGTCCGGCACGCTCCACATCACCGTGACGGCCAAGCCCGTCGAGACCGTCCCCGTCACCAGCGTGGAGGTCACCGTCGAGGCCGGCACCACCGTCTCCGTCGGCAAGACACTCCAGGCCACCGCGACCGTCAAGCCCGGCAACGCCACCAACAAGAAGGTGACGTGGAAGTCGAGCGACGAATCCATCGCGACGGTCGACGCCAACGGCGTCATCACCGCGAAGAAGGCCGGCAAGGTCGTCATCACGGCCACCTCGACCGACGGCACGGACAAGTCCGGCAGCGTCGAGATCACCGTCGTGGATGAGACCAAGCCGACGCCCGACCACAAGTCCGTCAAGGCCGATACCGGCGACGTGACCGCCGGCAAGACCGGTACGGTCACCGAGCCGAAGGACGTGGCGGGCTGGAAGAGCCGCTCCATCATCAAGCAAGGCAAGCTCGGCAAGGCCGAAATCGCCGACGGCACGCTCGTGTATGCGGCCGGCGACAAGACCGGTGACGACAGCTTCGTCGTGCAGTACACGATGGCCGACGGCACGGTCATCGACGTGACCTACAGCGTCACGGTCAAGGCCGCCGAAACCGGCAAGAACGACGGCGACGGCAAGGGCGACGGTGTCGCGAAGACCGGCGCCGCCGTCGGCGCGCTCGCCGGCCTCGGCCTGATGCTGCTCGCCGTCGGAGTGAGCGTGGTGATGATTCGCCGCAAGCACTCCGCCTGATCCCCAGTCAGACCGGCCAGTCGTGACCGGTCGGCCTGACTGACTCTTTCTCCACCGTCCCCCGTCGGATAAACCCCGGCGGGGGACGGTGGCTTGTTGCGGCCGGTCTGCCGTCGCGCGCGGTGTGGCCTGCAGCCGGGTGCCGCACGTCACGCTCATGCGCGATACTGGAGACATGAAGATTTCCGCTGACTTCACGGTGATGCCCGACGACTTCGCCAAAGCCGCCGCGCCCGAATACCGCACCGACGGCGTGCCCGTCATCTCCTTCCCGTTCTATATCGACGAGATCGATCCCGCCGCCCGGTACCTGCACTGGGCGTTCACCGACCCCGACTCCATCCCGGTCTGCGGATTCGAATGGATTCACTGGACGGTCGCCAATCTGCCCATCGACGCGCTGATGTACGACTTCAACGATTCCCATGCACTGCAGATTCCGCCGGACTTCTCCCGGCAGCTGCCCTCCATGATTCCCGAGACCGTGCAGGGCCGCACGTCGGCCGCGAGCAAGCTGGTCGGCAGCACGAATCCGCAGGTGACGATGCGCTACAACGGGCCCCAGCCGCCCGACAAGGACCACGACTATTCGCTGCACGTGTGGGGCACCGCGAAGCCGTTGCCGGGTCTGAACCAAGGATTCTGGCTCAACGAGCTGTTCCACGCGCTGCGTGACGTCGACCACGTCACCGATCAGGGTGTGATGTTCATCACCGGAAAAGCCTGAGGGCTGATGCCGTATACTCCCGTACGGAGTCATACACTCATGTGACAGGAGGCGCGCCGCGGATGCGCGCCGCAACGTGCACGCGACAGCGTGTGCACAGCAAGAAAGGACAGTACCGAATACTATGGCATGCACCACGATTCTGGTCGGCAAGGACGCCAGCTATGACGGTTCGACCATCATCGCCCGCAACGAGGATTCCGCCAACGGCGAATTCAACCCGAAGCGGTTCATCGTCGTCAAGCCCGATGAACAGCCGCGCGAATACCGCAGCGTCATCAGCCACCTGACCATTGACCTGCCCGACGATCCACTGCAGTACACCGCAGTGCCGAACGCCGACCTGAAGGAAGGCATCTGGGGCGAGGCCGGCGTCAACGAGGCGAACGTGGCCATGAGCGCCACCGAAACGCTGACCACCAATGAGCGCGTGCTCGGCGCCGACCCGTTTGTGGAATACCGGGCGGCACGCGGGCGGGAAGGTGACTCGGATTACGAGCCGGCCGTGCCCGGCGGCATCGGCGAGGAGGACTTCCTGACCATCGTGCTGCCGTACGTCACCACCGCGCGTGAGGGCGTGCAGCGGCTTGGCGACCTTCTTAAGGAATACGGCACCTATGAGATGAACGGTGTCGCGTTCTCGGACGCCGACGAGATTTGGTGGATGGAAACCGTCGGTGGCCATCACTGGATCGCCAAGCGCGTGCCCGACGAAGCGTATGTGACGATGCCGAACCAGCTCGGCATCGACGAATTCGACCTCGATGACGCCCTCGGTGAGCAGGAGAACCACATGTGCTCCGAGGATCTGGTCGAATTCATCGAGCGCAATCACCTTGATCTGGCCGTCGAATCGACGTCGCCGTTCAACCCGCGTGATGCCTTCGGCTCGCACTCCGACTCTGATCACGTGTACAACACGCCGCGCGCATGGGTCATGCAGCGGTTCCTCAACCCGTACGACGAGATGTGGGACGGCCCCGAGGCCGACCACCGCCCGGACAGCGATGACATCCCGTGGGCCCGTCAGCCCGAGCGCAAGGTGACGATCGAGGACGTAAAGTACGTGCTCAGCTCGCACTATCAGGGCACGCCGTTCGACCCGTACGGCCACCTCGGCGACGAGCACACACGCCACATGTACCGCCCGATCGGCATCAACCGCCAGAGCCAGCTGGCCGTCATGCAGATTCGCCCGTACCGTCCGCAGTCGGACCGCGCGATCCAGTGGATCGCCTACGGCTCCAACCCGTTCAACACGCTGGTGCCGTTCTACCCGAACGTCAACGAAACGCCGAAGTATCTGGAAGACACGACCACGCGCGTGACTTCCGAGAACTTCTACTGGGAGAACCGCATCATCGCCGCGCTGTGCGACGCGGCGTTCGCGGAGACCTCCAACGCCATCGAGCGCTATCAGGAGAAGACCGGCGCGATGGGCCACCGTTTGATCGCCGCCACCGACGAGCAGGTCGCGCGTCTGGGCGGTGCCGACGAGGCCGCGGCCGCCTTGGCCGACGCGGAGTTGGAGGCGGCGAACGCGGACGGCGACGTCGAGCCGATGGATCCCGAGGACATCATCGACGCGACCCGTAACGACGAGGTGCGCGACATCCTCGCCGCCGCCAACCAGACCATGGCCGACCAGCTCAAGACCGAGACCGACCAGCTGCTCGACACCGTGCTCTACACCGTGAGCATGAAGATGAAGAACGGTTTCAACCGCTCCGACAACTGATGCGCTGAGAGGCTCCCGGCCAAGCGTTTTCGGCCGCCAGCCGCTTCGACGGTAAGCAAGCGTCATACATCTACAGAAAGGTTCACCTACTGATGACTACTATCGAGGAGTTCACCAGCCAGTACGGGCTGGTCAAGAAGATCGACGCCTTCGGGTTTATGAAGTACCTGCACGACAATCCCGACGCGCCGCGCAAGCACGGCAAGGTCGTGCTCGTCACCGCCGATACGCCGCTCAAGGCGTCGCGCGGCGAGGGCAAGACCACGACGACGATCGCGCTGATCGATGCGCTGCGGGCTCGCGGCATCGACGCGACCGCCGTGCTGCGCCAGCCGAGCATGGGCATCACCGCCGCCGGCTCCAAAGGCGGTGCCTCGGGCGGCGGCAAGGCTTCGCTGACCCACCCCGAGCTCATCGACTGGGGCCTGTGCGGTGAGATGGCCGCCATCGCCGCCGCGCAGAACCTGCTCGTCTCCTTCGCCGAGAAGGCTGTGGACGAGGGACGTATCGACACGATCCTCGTGCCGCGCGTCTCCGAAGTGCCGTCCCGCTCGCTGCGTTCCATCACCGTGGACGCGGGCAAGAACAACGTCGCCGAGAAGGTCGTGCTCACCCCGACGTCCGAGCTGATGCAGATCGTCGTGCTGTCCCGTTCGATGGATGAGATCGGCGAGCGCGTGGCCGCGATGATCGCCGGCACGAAGGACGGCGAACCAGTCAAGTTCGGCGACTTCATCGACCTGTGGCGCATCGCCGATATGCTCGCCGATGCGGTCAAGCCGGCGCTCACCGAGACGGTGAACGGCTCGCCGGTGTATGTGCATGGCGGCCCGTTCGCCAACGTGTCGATCGGCATCCCGACGCTGGTCTCCGTGGAGCTGGCGTGCGCCCTGCACGATGTGGTCATCGTCGAGGCCGGTTACGGCACCGACGCCGGAGCGCAGAAGTGGCTCGACATCGCCTGCCGCGAGTATGGCGCGCAGTGGCCGTCCGCGGCGGTCGTCGTGACCCGCGCCTCGACGTGGCGTGATGACCCGGAGCTGGCGTGGCGCTACCCGTTCCACGTGGACCGCTTGGAGAAGCTCGACATTCCGGCGTTCCCGCTGGTGAACCTGTGGGACGGCGAGGACGATCAGATTCCCGAACTGCGCGAGACCGCGGCCCGTCTGGAGCTGCGCGACCCCATCATCGGCAACCTGTATCGCGACGGCGGCGAAGGCCTGAGCGACCAGATCGACGCATTCGTCGATGTGCTGTCCAACACGTCGATGCCGTCCAAGCATGACAGCCACAAGGGCATGGCCCTGCTGGAGAACGTGAAGTGGGTGGCCGAGAACGCCTACGGCGTGCCGGCCAGCCGTGTGCTGCTCAAGGACGGTTTCCTGGATTCCCTGGGTGCTGCGGATGATCTGTGCAAGGCCGCCGGCATGTCGCTGGACGATCTGGCGCTGGTCGCCGTCAAGTCCCCGGCCACGATGACCGACAATGACCGCGCTCCGGAAGACGAGCGTACGGTCACCCTGAAGAAGGTCGAAGTGCACGCAGGCGCCGGGCTGGTTCACGTGAACCTCACCACGTCCCTGACCACCCCGATGCCCAAGATCGTCTGATTGCGGCAGAGGCGTGCCGCCGGGGTGCCGGGGTGCGCGTGCTGTGAGAGTGTGCGGCGGCGTGGCATGCGGAATCATGCCGCACTCGCGCTGGCCGCACACCGTGACTGCATCATCACAACCCCTTTCGGATTGTCGGCCGATCATACGGGCCGACTGGCCGCAAGGGGCTCTTTCATTTATATATCGGCAACCTGTGTGCCGCAAAAAGGCGTCACTGTGTGAGGGTTACGTCACTGTGTGCGTCCTCACACTCGTGACGCACCCCCGCAACCCTTGCAAAATAAGGGTTTTGCGATTTACGTCACTGTGTGAGGGCTCGCAGCGTGACGGTGGTCGCACACAGTGACGCCATGCGCGACAATATAGCGGCGGATACCATCACACCTGAGCTCAGAAGTTACCGCCGTTCCAGCCCCAGTCGGTGGTGGCGGTGTAGCGGATGTAGGTGCGGTCCTCGGGGATGCCGAGCTCGCTGTTGAGCGCGGCCATGATCGACTTGGTCAGCTTCTCCCACGCAGAACCGGGCACGGAACGGCCGAACACATTGACCTCGACGTATGCGGCCGGGGCATCGTCGCTGCCGCCGAAGTAGATCGGCATATCATCCTCGAATGGGCACATCAGCCAGCCCTCGGACTTGCCGGGGACGGCCGTGATCGCCTTGCCGTAGGCGGCCTTCAGCGCTTCGCGCTGCTCGGGAGTGGTCTTGACGGATACGTGAGTGTGGATAACGGGCATGATTCCTCCTTGATTGGGTTCGTTCCCTATCCTAATCGGTTCCGCGGCGGGCGCGGGCTGTGCGGCCATGTGTGAAATCAGTGGCGGTTCAGGAAAACCGCGGTGTGAAGTCAGTGATATGTATTAGACAATCAATGTGAGGAAATTGATTGAACAGCTGATGAAGTTCGGTATTGTCGGTGTGGTCGCGTTCATCATCGACTGGGGTCTGATGAACATTCTGCTGATGACGCATATGCATAACGTGCTGGCCACGTCAATCTCGTTCTTCGTCTCGCTGATATTCAATTACCTGGCGAGCATGAAATTCGTGTTCAAGCACCGGCCGGACATGGCGCGCTGGATGGAGATCGCGATTTTCTTCGTGGCGGCGCTTATCGGCTGGTTCATGAACGAGGCGATCGTGTGGACCAGCACGTCGTGGATGCCGCATGATTCCATGTATTCCATGCACACGCGGTACGTGCTGTGGACGAATGTCGGCAAGCTGGCAGCCACGGTAGTGGTGATGATCTGGAACTTCGTGATCCGCAAGTGGCTGCTTGACGATACGCATACCAATGCGATGAATCGTTTGAGGAAGTCCGAGAACCGTTTGAGTCAGGAAGAGCTCGAAGCGAAGTGGGAGAACAGCTTCTCGCATCGGCTTGGCCTGTGGTCGCTCGCGCATACGCCGGAGGGCTGGCCGAAGTAGCGCGGTATGCGCTCTCAAAACTCGCAGATAGAGTGTGTTTTCCTTCAAAAATGCCTTGTATCCGCGAGTTTTGAGAGCGGCACCCGGCTATCACACGCTGACTTCGGTCAGAGTCGGGGTTTCGGTGCTGGATTTGATCTGCCGGAAGCCGACGAAGGCGATGGCAAGCGAGGTGATCGCCAGCACGGTCGCCATCAGGAAGCCTCCATGCGATCCCATGTGATCGATGAAGACACCCGCGATGGCTGAGCCGGCTGACGAGCCGATCGAGTTCATCGCGCCCATCCACGCCACGCCTTCGGTGAATCGCGTGGGAGGCACCAGATGCAGCATCAGCTGATTGCCGTTGATCCACGTAGGTGCCTGGCAGACACCGATCAGCAGGTAGATGATCATGATCACCCACAGATGCTTGGCGAACATGAACGTGCCCACGCCGAGATTCACCACGATGAGGCAGAAGTAGAAGCGCTTCCACAGCGGGATGGTCCAGTTCTTCGCGCCGTACACCAGTGCGCCGCATAGCGAGCTGAACGAGAAGCATGCGAACACGAAACCGGTGTATTGCTTCATGTTCGCTTCGGTGGCGAACGCGATGATCGAGATGTTCGACGCCGACTGGAACGCGCCAAGACTGAACCAGGTTACGCACACGGCGATCAGGCCCGGCCCCCAGATCGACTCCTTCTTGCCGGCGCGGGAATCGGCGATGGCTCGGTCGACGGCGGCCTGCACGGCCTGCTCATCGTCGCCGCGGGCCTCGGCCTCTCGGCGGGCGCGGTCGGCGGCGTCCCTCTCGCGCATCCTCTGCGCCTTGGCGGCCTCGCGCTTGCGGTACTCCTCGCGGGTCAGACCGGCCTCTCGGGCCAGCTGGGTCTGTGATTTCGGCTCGGTCGTCAGCTCGGTCAGGAACATCAGCGCGCCGATGACGACGCACACGCCGGTGAACGAGAACGCCAGCAGGCCAGAAATCACCGCCAGCGTAGAAGCCAGCGGATTGCCGATGATCCACATGCATTCATCGAACACACCGGACAGCGAGAGCGCGCGGTCGGTGCGCTCCCGGTCTCCCTTGAGCATGGTCGTCCAGCGGGCGCGGCTCATCGCGCCCCACGGCGGAATCGCGGCGAGGAACGGCGTCAGGCAGTACAGCACCCATACCGGGGCGCGGTTGGTGATGCTGGTGGTCAGGGCGATGGCGGCGACGATCCAGACCAGGATCGTCGGAATCGACACCTGCCGCTGGCCGAACTTGTCGACCAGCTTGCCGAGCAGCGGGCTGGAGACCGCCAGCGCGATCGCCTGGATGGCGGTGAGCACGCCGGCCAGCGAGTAGTTGCCGTAGTAATGCTGCACGGAGATGGTGATGGTCATGCCGACCATGGGGAACGGCATGCAGGCGATCACCGAGCCGATGGAGAACCTTGCGGTGTGCGGCATACGCAGCAGTTCCGCGTATCCGCCGAATACCTTATGGGCGACTTCCTTGATTGCAGCCGCGACATTGGCGTTATTGGACATGACAGCATCTCCTTTCCGCTCCCGATTGGATGTCCCCCGTCGGCGTGGCGTTGCCGGCGGAGCCCTCATCGTATTGATGTGTTGTCCTGTTGGTCGCGCAAAGGATGCTTTGCATGTTTGCGTCACGGCAACTTTAATCGCGCGTCGGGGCGCGACACGCGGTGTTGATATCACGAACGCATCAATTTTCATAACGTTCATAAACGACGGTGATATATCGGTGTATCAGATGGGGTGACGAGCCGGAGTCGGGTGGTGCCGGGACGATATCGGGTGGGGCTGGGCCGTGCCGGGGCGATGTTCGTCGGGCAAACGCCGCCGCGGACGCGGCATCGCCGGACGGCCGGTGAATGTGGGACAATGAAAGACAGACATCACGAGTCCCGCAGGAAGGCCGCATATGCCGACAACCACCATACATTTCGTCCGCCACGGCAAGGTATACAATCCCGACCATCTGTTGTACGAGCGGCTGCCCGGATTCCACCTGTCCGACCGCGGCATGCGCATGGCGCAGGCGACGGGCGCATACATCGCAGCCGACCCCAAGCTCAACACGGTCGCCGCGGTGTATTCGTCCCCGCTGGAACGCACCTGCGAAACCGCCGGCGCCATTCTCGACGCGCTCAACCCGGTACGCGCCGGGCGTGGGGAGGAGCCGCTGGAACTCATCACCGACCCGCGTGTGATCGAAGCGGGCAACGAGTTTCGCGGCAAGCGCATCGGACATGGCAAGGGCGCGCTGTGGCGCGACGGCAACTGGAAGCTCGTGCTCAACCTGTGGAAGCCGAGCTGGGGCGAGCCGTACCGGCACATCGCCGAACGCGTGGGCGCGTTCGCGAACGAGAAGATCCGCGAGTATGCCGGACGGCAGATCATCGTCGTCAGCCACGAGTCGCCGATCTGGAGCTACCGGCACCTGCTGGAGACCGGCCACCCCGAGCATTGGATGTTCCTACGCAAGACCGCGCTCGCGTCGATCACCTCGATCACCTACGACAGCGATACGGGCAAGGTGATGTCCATCACATATGCCGACCCTGCGGCGCAAGTCGAGTGAGTGCGGCGTGCGCCGGCCGTACAATACACAGAGAGGACGGCTGCGGGCTCGCCCGCGAAAAGGTGCGCATGCGGCGCGGGTCGGGACTGACGGCGGCCGCGTAGCGGTCACTTGTGACGACGCCGCGTAACGGCAACGGCGGGCGGCGAGTGGCCGGCGGTGCCGTGACGCGGTGGCCCGCGGTGCCGGCACCCGGCACGGCGGAAGGTTCCGCGCGTCGGCGGACAATGAAAGCGAAGGAGCGATATGGCATTCCAACTTGACGCGACGGCGATCGCCCATGTGTCGATGAATCCCGCGGTACGCGATGCGGCGGCCGTCGGCGCCGGACTGATCGAACTGTGGCCGCTGACCGACGCCAGGCAGATGGACAATGACACGAAATACGGTGAGAACCTGCAGGTGCGGATGACCCGCATGGCCGCACGGGTCATGACCGGCGACGACGTGACGGTCCCCGATGCGGAGTTCGTGTATGAGGGTGCGGACGAGATTCCCGGTCGTCCGCAGCGAATCGTCGATGCGTTGCTCGCCGCGAATGACGCTTACGACGAGATGGGCGACTACTCCGAAACCGGCGACACGAGGCTGATCATGAGAGGCGCCGGCCAGTTGGGCGTCGATTGGGATGATGACACCGTGCACGCCATCGCCGAAGCGTTGGAGGCAATCGAACAGGCCACCGGTGCCGCCGATGGTGCCGCTGGTGGTGCCGCCGCCGGTGCCGCCGCGCCTGCGAATGCTGCGCCCAGTGCCGATGTCGAAGCCATCGCGCAGCGATTCGCCACGGTGACGGTGGCGGCCGACGGGTTGCTGCGCCTAATCGATCTGCGCAAGCCGTCGCGCGCGGTGCCGGTGATGTTCTATGTCAACGAACTGTGCGAGCGCCTGTCGGTGCCGCGGCTGTGCTTCAAGGCCGAGCAGCTGTCGTCGCTGATGACCGCCCGATCGCTGACTAACGACGACGAGGCCGCCCTAGCCGAAACGGTGAAATTGTTTACTATGGTCGCGGCGAGTGAGTGGAAACGTCACCATGACGACGTGCTGTGGGATGCCGCCGAGGCGAAGCGGCTCGCGAAAGAGGAGGACGAGCGCCGCAACAAGGAGGCGCTCGCCGCCAAGTTCGCGCACGTGAGCGACGACCCGTCCAAGCCACCCGTGGAGCTGTGACGGCTGCCGCCTGACGTCTGATGGGACGGGGCGGAGACCTGAAATATATGCGATTCACCGCTGACTGCTCGGAATCGTGCCGACCTGCTTGCGGCGCGCCCGCTGAATGTGGCGTACTTCTTCCAGAACCTGAGGAACGCCTTGCCGAACGAGCACCCGTAGTAGGGTTTGTCCAGCGGTGGCTCGCCTGTGCCGAACTGAGAGGGGCCGGCGTAAGGACTGTTGCCGCCGTACGCCGGCGCGGCCGTATATGGCTGCTGTGGTGCGGCGCCGGCTCTATTCGCCGTCGTCGTTGAACGCGATGGTGTCGTCCGGGCCGAGGAGCAGGCGTTCCGCGAGGCTGATGATGGTCAGCAGCAGTGCGGTCAGTGCGACCACCATGATCGTTGCGGAGAAGATCAGCGGGGTGCGGAACGAGTTGAAAGCGGCCTGTAGCCAGATGCCCAGGCCGTTCATCGCGCCCAGATATTCCGCCGTCACCGCGGTGCCGAACACATAGGCGGCGCTGATACGCAGGCCGCCGAACACCTGGCGGGCGGCGACGCGCAGCTTCACATGCCACAGCGCCCATGCGCGGGTGGCGCCGCAGGTGAGCGCCACGTCCTCGTAGAACTGCGGTACGGCGAGCATGCCGCGGCACGTCTGCACGGCGACGGGGAACACGCCGAATACGGCGACGATCACGATTTTGCCGAGCGGCTCGAACCCGAACCAGATCATGAACAGCGGGGCGATGGTGATGAGCGGGATGGTCTGCGCGGCGGCGAGCAGCGGATAGATACCGCGATACAGGGTTTTGGACACGTACAGGCCGATGCCGATGAGCACCCCGGCCACCGCTGCGATGAGAAAGCCGGTGATTGCCTCGTATGTGGTGATGGCGGTCGCCTCCCACAGGTCGGGCCAAGTCTTGACGATCGATGCGGCGATCTGGCTGGGGGAGGCGAGCACGCGTTGGGAGATGTGACCCGCATCCACGGCGATCTCCCATACGATGAGCAGCCCGCCGACCGTGACCGCCGGCGGCGCGACGCGTGCGAACAGGGATTTCAGTGTGCGCATGGCGTGATCTTCGGACAATGTGAAACCTTAGGGATGGGATTGATGGGGACTGGCGGGTTGACGGGCTGACGGAGGGAGATGGGCCGGGTAGGAGGGAGAAGAGCCCCGGAATCGTTACGAGAGTCGGAAAACTCCCCTCCGTCCCGTCTCGTGACGGACCGAAGGGGAGTGGAGTGGCCCGGCCGGCTGTGACGAACCTGTGCTCGCGGATTCGCTGAACTGTAGCTAGATTGGCTGCGGCCGGACTGGCTGCAGCCGGCTCAGCCCACGTACTCGTTGGTCGCGAGGTCCTTGGCCTGCGGCGCGGACGCGGGATCGTTGCCGTCCTGGTCCTTGTAGGTGCCGGCCTTGTACTGGAACTCCAGGTACGGCTGCGCGTCATCGAAGTTCGTGGTGCCGGGCAGCGACTTCGGATCGTCGGTCGTCCAGTAGTTGTTCTTGGCGATTTCCTCCATCGAGGTGCGGGTCAGCTTGGAGTCGAGCTGCGCCTCCTTGGCCTGTTCGACCAGGATGTCGGCGGCCTTGTCCGGGTTGGCGAGCGCGTAGTCGTAGCCCTTCTTGGTGGCGGCGATGAACTTCTTCAGCGCATCCGTGTTGGCGGAGTCCTTGAGCCAGGAGCCCTTGACGGCGAATCCCAGCTGGTCGGGGTTGCCGGGCACGCCCCAGTCGGAGGCGACGAAGCAGTTGAGCTTCGGGCCGTTCAGCTCGCTTTCCACGCCTTCCCAGGTCACGTAGAAGCCGCCGAAATCACCCTTGCCGCTGGTCAGCGTCTCGAAGGTGTTGGTGCCGGCCGTCGCGGTCTTGATATCGCCGGTGCCGCCAGCGTACTTGATCATCTGGCGGACGACCGCGGTCTGCTCGGCGGAGCCGAAGCTGACGAAGGTCTTGCCGGAAAGGTCCTTGGGTGTCTTGATGTCGGTGCGGGACGCCAGCGCGCACCAACGGGCGACCGGCTTCTGCGTCAGGTCGAACACGAACTTCAGGTCAGCGCCCTGCGAGTTGAACGCGGCGACGTTGCTCAGCGTGGTGAAGTCCACGTTGGCCACGCCGTTCTCGACGCTGGTTTCAGCTCCGGCCTGGGCGGTCGGCAGGATCTTTACGTTGACGCCGGCATCCTTGTAATAGCCGAGCTTCTGAGCCACGTACAGACCGATGTGGTTCGTGTTCGGCGTCCAGTCGAGCATGAACGACACGGTCGGCGTGGATCCGGAGTTCTTGGAATCGGTGTTGCTCGCGGAATTGGTGTTTCCGCAGGCGCTGAGCGTCAGGCCGAGCGCGACGGCCCCAACCATCGCCACGATCTTGCTGAAGCCCTTGACTGTCTTCATCTTCTGTCTCCTTGCCTTCTGCGCACATCGTGCGCCTGCCGGCTGACACACGCCGGGCGGGAAGGTGAGGAGCCCGCGCGACATGAATCAGACCCGTCGCATCGCAGCGCGACACATATCGCCTTGCAATGCGTTTACTTCTCTGATGTCTGGCACGGCTGCTGCCACCAACCGCGCGAACGTTCTCCAGTATAGCGGTATGCGGGGGATCGTGGTATGTCTCGACGGGCGGCTTCGCGCAGGAGTCGGTGTGACGGCGCGGCATCGGGCCGCCATGGCATGTCTCCCGCCGGTGGACATGTGTTTGCCGGATTGCCGGGGCATTGCTGTTTTCTGCTGTTCTCGGGGCGGACCGTTTCCCCGCCGGGTTCATGGGCTACGATGCTAGTGGCTCGTGAAATGGCTTGTGAGATCAAGGAGGATGCCGATGATGAAGGCCGTGTTCTTCGACTTGGACGGGACGCTGATCGATTCCGATCCGTATTGGGTGCGCTCTCAGGAGACCTTGGTGCGCTCCTGCGGCGGGGAATGGAGCGACGCGCTCGCCGATGCGCTGCAGGGGGCGGCCTTCCCCGAGACCGTGCGTCTGCTGCGCGGTGCGGGGGTCGATTGGGATGGCGATGCAATCGTGCGGCACCTGTCCGATGAGGTGCTGTGCATGGAAAAGGAGCGTCTGCCGTGGATTGAGGGCGTTCGCGATGTGCTGTCCGGTCTGGCGGCGGCGCACGTTCCGGCCGTGCTGGTGACCGGCTCCCCGCGCGAGATCGTCGAGAATGTGATGGCGCAGGCGCCTAAGGGCGCGTTCGTCGGCTATGTGTGCGGCAACGACGATGTGACGCCGAAGCCCGATCCGGCGCCGTATTGGCGTGCGGCGTCGATGGTCGGGCTGCCGGCCGATGCGTCGGGTGCTGGTCAGTGTCTGGTTTTCGAGGATTCCAAGCCCGGGTTGACGGCGGCTCGGGCGTCGGGCGCGACGGTGGTCGCGGTCACCGGTCATGCTCGTGTGGATATGAGCGACAGTGGGCTGTGCGATGAGGCAATCGTTGACTATCGCGGGCTGACCATCGCCGATTTGGCCGGCTGGATGTGATGTGCCAGCCAGATTGTCGTGGCGTTGCAACGGTTTCATGGGTTGTTCCCTCATATTCGCACGTGTTTGGGCTTCGCGTGACTCGGTCGGATAACAGGAACTTCATCCTTCGGCGCGAAAGCGGCATCTGCGTTTCGAGGGGGTGATTTCGTCTCGCCCAAACATCTATCTACGTTTCGAGGGGTTGCTGTCTGCCAGTATACGAAGTATGAGGGGCGGAATATCGCCATCAATATAGGGAGGATTGACGAAAAGCAACCCCTTGAAATGCAGATAGATGTCTGCGAGGGCTGCGATCAACCCCTTGAAACCGAGAAAGTGGTGTTGCGGACTCTTTCGTGTGGTGGCGCTTGATTATGTTGTGGCTTGGCTGCGACATATTGCGAGTGCACTGTCGATGATGAGTGAATGGCGGTGGGGATGCCATTCGATGATATGAAGCTCGTCAAGCGTGGAATCTCCAGTGTACGAGCACGAATCCGCTCGTTTGCGTCCCTAAGTGCGCGCCGAAACGACGACCGTGCGCACATAGGGACGCAAACAGGGGCATTTGCGTCCTTATGTTCGCGCGCTTGTCGTTTCGGCGCGCACTTAAGGACGCAACTCGGGGAGTGACGGGAGTGTAGGCACGTATGTGGGCCTTGCGGCGCAGCAAAGATATGGGGCAGTCCCAAAGAAACCGGGTGAAGGTAGCGGTGTGAATGGGCGCGGCATGTACGAACACGGGGTAGGTGGGCAATGCGCAATCAGCAGAAACGGTGGTGCGTCTCGGGCGGGAATGGTTGGAAGGATCCAGCGCGCTGACAAGTAGGAGGGGCGGGCTTGCGAGGCGAACCAGCATGGAAGGAGTTGGCGCACCGCATTGACTGTCGGGAGCGAGCGGCGGAATGAAAGGGGTGTAAACAAGGCAACGGGGAGTGCCGCGTGTGACCGTTTACATGCATGAGTGTAGGGATTGTGTGACGACTCGCTGTGCGCGCTAACACGATTTGCGTTTTGCCAGTGGTTGCGATATATGAGTATCAACGATAATTTCGGTTGCGGTGATGGAATCGAAACAAGCAATTGGAGCTGTATAAGTAGCAATACAAGGGAACGATCATGAACAACGATCAGAACAAGGTCATGGACCAGCGCGAGACCCGCGAGGACGAGTCGCAGGATTGGGCGACGCTGTTCGCCGGTCTCGCCGCCTGAGCGCGCCGAAATATCCTGACCGAGGTGCACTTGCCGGATTGACGATACATCGCCGTACATGGAATCCGACAGTCACCCATCGGCAGGACGACGCAGCAACCTTCATGCGCAACGCCGTCGAAGCCGCCATCAAAGCCGGCGCTTTGACCGCCATACCAGCAGCCGTTCTTTCTGCCATCGACGGCGCGACCGTGAGACCGATTGACCAAAAGTGAGTGAACCGGCTCACGTCCCGTTGGCGCGGCACAATGGAACGTATGACTGAAGCTGAACATTCAAAAGACACCAAACCAGAACTTCCGGCTCATGTTCGCGTGCGCTTCTGCCCATCGCCGACCGGCACGCCGCATGTCGGCATGATCCGTACGGCGTTGTTCAACTGGGCCGAAGCCCGCGCCACCGGCGGCAAGCTGATCTTCCGCATCGAAGACACCGACGCCGTGCGCGACTCCGAGGAAAGCTACAACCAGATTCTCGAATCCCTGCGCTGGCTGGGCATCGACTGGGACGAGGGCATCGACGTGGGCGGCCCCCACGGCCCGTACCGCCAGTCCGAGCGCGGCGACATCTACAAGGATGTGGCCGCAAAGCTGCTCGAAGCCGGCTACGCCTATGAGTCCTTCTCCACTCCGGACGAGATCAAGGAGCGCAACCTCGCCGCCGGCCGCCCGGCCGAATTCGGCTACGACGGTTACGACCGCGACCTCACCGAGGAGCAGAAGGCCGCCTTCCGCGCCGAGGGCCGCAAGCCCGCGCTGCGCATCCGCATGCCCGACGAGGACATCGCCTTCGACGACCTCATCCGCGGCACCATCGAATTCAAGGCCGGTTCCGTGCCGGACTATGTCATCGTGCGCCCGAACGGCGATCCGCTGTACACGCTCACCAACCCGGTCGACGACGCGATGATGGACGTCAACGTCGTGCTGCGCGGCGAGGACCTGCTCAGCTCCACCCCGCGTCAGATCGTGCTGTACCGCTACCTGATGGAGCTCGGCATCGCCAAGCAGATGCCGCTGTTCGGCCACATGCCGTACGTGATGGGCCAGGGCAACAAGAAGCTCTCCAAGCGCGACCCGGAGTCCAACCTGTTCAACCACCGCGACAACGGTTTCATCCGCGAGGGTCTGCTCAACTACTTGGCTCTGCTCGGCTGGTCCATCGCTCCCGACCGTGACGTGTTCTCCATGGACGAGATGATCGCCAAGTTCGACGTGCGCGACGTGAAGGCCAACCCGGCCCGCTTCGACATCGACAAGGCCATCTCCATCAACGCCGAGCACATCCGCATGCTTGAGCCGCAGGACTTCCTCAACCGTTCCGTGCCGTACCTGCACCGCGACGGTGTGGTCTCGGCCGACAATTGGGATGCGCTGACCGACCGCGAGAAGGTCGTCCTGACCGCCTCCGCTCCGCTGATCCAGCCGCGCGTGCGCCTGCTGGGCGAGGTCGCCGGCATGGTCGGCTCCCTGCTGTCCACCGAGGAGTACCTGGAGCCTGCGGACGATGCCAGGAAGCAGCTCAAGGACTCCGCCGCCGACGTGCTCGATGCCGCCGTCGCCGCGCTTGAGGGCGTGGACGAGGCCGATTGGAAGACCGACAACCTGCACGAGACCCTGAACAAGGCACTCGTGGAGGATGGCGGGTACAAGCCGCGTCTCGCCTTCGGCCCGGTTCGCGTGGCCATATCCGGCCGTCGCGTCTCCCCGCCGCTGTTCGAGTCGATGGAGATCGTCGGCAAGCCGCTCACCATCGCTCGACTGAAGGGCCTGCGCGAGCACCTGTGATGTAACGCAGCGCTTGTGCGCATGCGGAATCCGGCGGACGGCTGTCGCAAGACGCCGCCCGCCGTCTGCTATCTGCGGAGTTTGCGCCTCCGCTGGCGGGCTGAGCCGTGAAGCGAACGGAGGTGTCGTTCGTAATCGAAGGCGAGCCGACATACGAGTAGACAATACTGCCCCCGCAGGGGTGTCACGAAGCGACTGGGGGAGTCTCCGCCGATCAGGCGGGCAGAACTCCTCCGCTGATTTACCGCCCCAAATAACGCTCCGCCGTAACATACCTCCCGTTCTTACCCGTGAAGTTTTCTGTTCCTCGATACACGACGATTCTGCGATCGACCGGCACGCCCAGTTCTTCCCCGACGGTGGCGAGATGCCTGAAGAAATCTGGTCGCGGAGTCATTCTCGATTTGATCTCTATGAGGGTGGGGCTACGGCGCTGCGTAGCGTCTACGAGGTCGATTTCGCTCTGGTTGGTATCGCGGTAGAAGTACAGCTCGCCGTCTTTGTTCTTGTTGAGGTATCGCTTCACGGTTTGCGAAATGATGAGATTCTCGAACACATCACCGCGCTTGGGGTCGTTCAGCAGCTCTTCCGCAGAATGAATCCCGAGAAGATAGTTGAGCAGGCCATTGTCGTGGAAATAGATGTCGTTCGGCGTTGACGCGTCATAGAGGTGAGGATAGCCGCCGCGGAACATGAATTCGTCCGCGGTGAGGTCGGGTTCCGGCTGAATCGCCTCCTCATGCGAGAGGGGCGGCAGTTGAAGCATGCCCATGCGCCCCGCCAGAGATTGGCCCAATGCGCTTCTCCAGGAGGAAGTTTTGCGAGCCGGACAGCACGTATTGCCCCATGCCGCCTCGTTCGTCGGCCGCGACCTGGATCTGCGAGAACAGTCCCGGAGCATGTTGCGCCTCGTCGATGATGAGTTTCGCGCCGTGTGATCGAATGAACCCGACCGGGTCATCGATGGCGCTGATGCGAGTGGTTTCGTCTTCAAGATTGACGTATTCGTAATCGGGCAGCATGTTTTGATGAGCGTGGATTTGCCGCTCTGACGTGGTCCTGTCACTGAGACGACCGGGAACCATGACAGCATCGGGGTGAGCTCTTGCGCGATGGTCCTTGGTAGCATCATTGCCTCATTTGCAATTTCATCAATACAGTGTCTGATAATTCATCAATAGGATTCATGCAAATTCATCAGTAGGATTCGTGATAATCCGTCAGTGCATGTCTTATATCGTTGCAATATATGTTTTTTTTGACAGTCTTTGTGGCTCAATTGACGTGAGCCGTTTCGCCATCCTCGATGATGGTCGGTGGAGATGCAGCCTTAACGTATCTGCATCGTGCCGTCTCGTTCGATGTTACCGCATAACGCTTTTGTTGACTAGATTGGTTGGGATATTTTGGAGTCTATCGGATTTCGTCGGTGGTCAAGAGCCCGTCCCAAAACCGTTGGAAATCCTCGCGACACGCCGTGAGTTGCAGTGGGCTGGATATTGCCGTATAGTTTTCATCTGTTGCGCGGCACGCCGCACAGCGGATAACTCAAGCCCCCATCGTCTAGCGGTCTAGGACTACGCCCTCTCACGGCGCCAACACCGGTTCAAATCCGGTTGGGGGTACGAAGGTGCTATAATCCCAATCGGTTACAGCATCTAGCCAAATTGGGATGTGGTGTAATTGGCAACACAGCTGATTCTGGTTCAGCCATTCTTGGTTCGAGTCCAGGCATCCCAGCGAATGAAGCTCTCGCGGAAGCGGGGGCTTTTTTGTTTCCCGGCGCATTCAGCCGGCGGATTCGTGGCCTATAGGCCGGATCCGTCCAAAATACGGGTTGAAATCGCCGAAATCTACTATTCCCCGTGTGAAATCGCCGTTTTTGAACCTTAAAACGGCGATTTCACACGGGGAATTGCCAAGAACGGCGATTTCAACCCGTAACTCAGTGTCCCGGCCCGCTCAAGACACGCCATAGTGCTGTCAGGCACGGTCAAGGTGGTATGTACTACGCTGTGAGTTATGACGGATTTCAACCAGATTGCAGCGCCGGCATCCGCTAGCGGCCCCGATGACGAGCGCCCGGTGTCCATCTCGGCGCGTCTGGGACGTCTCCAGTTCCACCGTTCCGGCAAGTTCCGCGTGTTGCAGCTGGCGGACATACAGGATGGTCCGAAGGTCTCCAAAGACACCATCCGGCTGATCGAGGCGTCGCTGGACGCCGCGCGCCCCGACATCGTCATATTCACCGGCAACCAGATCGCCGGATACGACGACGCGTACCGCGACACGTTCCGCAAGCGGCAGTGGGAGCCGGCGCGGCGCGGCAAGATCGAGCGCACGCGGGCCAAGGTGCGTGCCGGCATCAGTGCGTTCCTGCAGCCGCTGATCGACCGCGGCATACCATTCGCCGTCACCTACGGCAACCATGATGCGCAGTGCGGGCTGAGCCCGGCCGAGCTGGACGCGCTGTACCGTGAGTTCCCGGGATGCATCAACCCGCCGTGCAATATGGACGATTCCGCCGCGAATCCCGGCTTCCTGGTGCGTTCGGTGCCGTCATCCGGTTTGCCGGATCAGCCAGTGGCCGCATGCGAGCCCGGCACGTTCGCAATGCCTGTCATGGATCAGGATCGCCAACGTGCCGTGCTGGGTCTGGTGGTGCTCAATTCCGGCGATTACGCACGGGAGGGCGGCTATGGCCGGCCGAGCGACGCCGCGCTGCGTTTCGTGCACGACGTGCCGCGGTGGCTCGGCGTCCGCTCCCTGGTGTTCCAGCATATGCCGTTGCCGCAGTTTTATGACGTGCTGAAGGCCATGCCGGCGAACGCCGATAACGCCATACAGGGGTATCGCAAGTACGATGCGCAGTATTACGTGCTCGATGATGACCGGACGCTCCCGGGCGGCTATCTGGGCGAAGGCGTGAGCTGTCCTGACGAGGATTGCGGCGAGTTCGCCGCACTGCGCGACACGGACGGATATATAGGAGTGGTTGTGGGCCATGACCATCGCAACGGTTTCGTCGGCTCGCTCAACGGGATGATGCTGGTGGCGACGCCGACCTGCGGATTCGGCTCGTACGGACCGGCCGCGGCGAATCGTGCGGCAAGACTGTTCGAGTTCGACATCCGCCACCCGTACAGCCCGCGGACGCAGCTGCTGACATTCGGCGAGCTGGTCGGAAAACCGAGCTCCAACAAGGCGTACACCTATGCGGTCGAAGGGCAGTCGAACGCCGCCGATGGCGTCAATCTGCTGAGGAAACCCGGCCTGCTCGCCGGGGTCGCCGCCGCATTGAAGAAGATCTGAGCAAAAGGGACGCCCCCACTGACGGGCTGAGTCGTCAGGCATTGTCTGATGCCAAGGAGCGCCCCCCCCGCCAGCGGGGGCGCTCCACTGATCCGCTGCGCTCGACAGCCTGCTGGGCTCTGCACCCGTCCGTCGCCGGCGCTGTCAGCGAACGGAGCTGGCCTTGAGCAGGGCGTCGGTCAGGTATTTGCCGGCGGCCATGACCAGCGGGGCGTAACGGCGCCCGGGCGAGTTGCCCATACGGCCGGACGGGCCGGAAATGGAAATCGCGGCGATGACCTGACCGGAGGCGTTGCGGATCGGCGCGGAGATGGAGCAGACGCCCTCTTCGCGCTCGTTCACCGATTCGGACCAACCGCGCTTGCGCACGGCGGCGAGCTTCGCGGCGGTGAACTTGGCGTGCCTCAGCCCCTGATGCAGCCGTTCGGAATCTTCCCAGGCGAGCAGAATCTGCGCGGCCGACCCGGCCTCCATCGACAGCATCGCGCCCACGGGAATCGAATCGCGCAGGCCGCTGGCGCGTTCCACCGCGGCGATGCACACGCGCTGATCGCCCTGACGGCGGTAGATTTGCGCGGATTCGCCGGTCCGGTCAAGCAGTGTCTGCAGAATCGGCCCCGCCGCGGTCAGCAGACGATCCTCGCCCGCTGCGGCGGCAAGCTCGGCGAAACGCGAGCCAAGCACGAATCGTCCGTGCTGATCGCGCAGCACGAAGCGGTGGCGCTCCAACGCGATCGCCAGACGGTGGGCGGTCGGTCGCGCCAGGCCGGTGGCCGACACCAGCTGTCCGAGAGTCGCGGGACCGGATTCCAGCGCGTCCAAAATCTTCACGGTTTTGTCGAGTACACCGACGCCGGAATGGATCTCTCCGCTGATGGTGTACTCGATGGCGTCTGCTGTCATGGTGCTGGTCACGGTGCCGTCGTCATGCATCTCGTCGTCGGCACGCTGTCGTTCATCGGCCATACTTGTGGCCAGTGGTTGCGTCAGAGAAGTCATAATGAAGCATTATGCCATCTCACATAATGAAATGCAAAAGTAACGTGGGCGCTTTTCTGTTAATGGCAGGCCGGTAATATCGCGATATTTGCGACAAGAACCGCAAAAAACAAGAATAATTCAAGCATCGCCGTGTTTTCGCCGTTTTATGGCCATGTATTTATCTCATATATCGGCCTAGGGAAGTTCTCGACGTGCCCTTGCCCATACGCTTATTACCACATAAAAAGCGTGAGGGCAATACCTTGCGCGAGGAAATTTGAGGAGGTCCCGAATGGGAACCACATTGGCCGAGAAAGTCTGGGCCGACCATCTGGTGCGGCAGGGGAGCGACGGCGCACCCGATTTGCTGTACATCGACCTGATGCTCATGCATGAAGTAACGAGCCCGCAGGCGTTTGAGGGTCTACGCCTGGCCGGGCGCAAGCCGCGTCACGTCGATCAGCTGATCGCCACAGAGGATCACAACACGCCGACGGTCGACATCGACCGCCCGAACCCGGACAAGACATCCGCCCTGCAGCTGAGCACGCTGGAAAAGAACTGCAAGGAGTTCGGCGTGCGGCTGCACCCGCTGGGCGACGCCGATCAGGGCATCGTCCACGCGTTCGCCCCGATTCTGGGCCTGACCCAGCCGGGCATGACCATCGTGTGCGGCGACTCCCACACGTCCACGCACGGCGCGTTCGGCGCGCTCGCGTTCGGCATCGGCACCTCCGAGGTCGAGCACGTGATGGCGACGCAGACGCTGAGCCTCAAGCCGTTCAAGACGATGGCGATCAACGTGAACGGCAAGCTGCCGGCGGACGCCACCGCCAAGGACATTATTCTGGCGATCATCGCGAAGATCGGCACCGGCGGCGGTCAGGGCTACGTCATCGAATACCGCGGCGAGGCGATCCGCAACCTCACGATGGACGAACGCATGACCGTGTGCAACATGTCCATCGAGGCGGGCGCCCGCGCCGGCATGATCGCGCCGGACGAGACCACGTTCGAATACCTCAAGGGCCGTCCGCACGCGCCCGAAGGCGAGCTGTGGGATCAGGCCGTCGCCTACTGGAAGACGCTCAAGACCGATGACGACGCCGTGTTCGACAAGGTCGTGGACATCGACGCGACCAAGCTCGGCCCCTTCGTGACGTGGGGAACCAACCCCGGCCAGGGCCTGCCAATCACCGCGAACGTGCCGGAGCCCGACAAGATCGCCGACGCCACCAAGCGCGCCGCCGCCGAGCGGGCGCTGACCTACATGGGACTCAAGCCCGGCATGCCGATCAAGGACATCGCCGTGGACACCGTGTTCATCGGCTCGTGCACCAACGGCCGCATCGACGACCTGCGCCAGGCCGCCTCGATCATGAAGGGACACCACAAGGCCGAGAACATCCACCGCGTGCTCGTCGTGCCCGCGTCCTCGCGCGTGCGCCTGCAAGCGGAGAAGGAAGGACTCGACAAGGTGTTCGAGGACTTCGGCGCCGAATGGCGCAACGCCGGCTGCTCGATGTGCCTGGGCATGAACCCGGACAAGCTGGTGCCGGGCGAGCGCTCCATCTCCACATCGAACCGCAACTTTGAAGGACGTCAGGGCAAGGGCTCGCGCACGCATCTCGCGTCGCCCGCCGTCGCCGCCGCGACCGCCATTCGCGGCACGATCTCGTCGCCCGCCGACCTGTAAATACTGCACACTGGCTCCCGCTGGCAGCAGCTGTCAGTCGAAGACTGACTGAGGGTGGGGCGGAGTGTCGCGCACTGGCGCCCCCCCAGTCAGCAAAGCCGACAGCCTCCGCCAGCGGGGGCAAGAATTGAAAGCCTGATATCCATGGAAAAACTCACCACATTGACCGGCGTGGGCGTGCCGCTGCGCCGCTCCAACGTCGACACCGACCAGATCATCCCCGCGGTGTTCCTGAAGCGCGTGACCAAGTCCGGTTTCGATGACGCGCTGTTCTACGCCTGGCGCCGCGACCCGAATTTCGTGCTGAACCAGCCGGAATATGCCGGCAAGGGGCAGATTCTCGTGGCCGGCCCCGAATTCGGCATCGGCTCATCGCGCGAGCACGCGGTGTGGGCGCTGCACGATTACGGTTTCCGCGTGGTGATCGCGCCGAGCTTCGCCGACATTTTCTACGGCAACACCGCCAAGAACGGCGTGCTGGCGGCCATCATGCCGCAGGAGTCCGTCGAACTCCTGTGGAAGCTGCTGGACGAGGAGCCCGGTCGTCAGATGACCGTAGACCTTGAGCAGCGCACCGTCACCTGCGGCGACGTGACGTTGCCGTTCGAGGTCGGCGATTACGTGCGCTGGCGCCTGATGAACGGCTACGACGACATCGACCTGACGTTGCAGCATGAGGACGACATCGCCGCCTACGAGAAGATGCGCGCCGAGAAGTTCCCGTTCAAGCCCAAGACCATCCCCGCCAAGCATTGGGCCGAGGAACCCATCCAGTCCGCCCGCGAGCCCGAAGAGAGCGACTGGGCGGGCCCGCTGAGCGACCGCGGCATCATCTGACCGATCGGGCCAGCCTCAGCCAGCGATGCCTTTGCGCCGGTGTTGGTTGAGCGGAGTGAAACCTGTTAATGTCGTATCCGTATATCGACCGGGATGTTGGCCGGTCATGATGGCATGCACGGGCGTGATTGTCGCCCGCTGCAACGGAAAGGGCATTGATGGATTGGCATGCGTCCGTGTATGGTTCCCGCTCCGGCGGCGGCCAGTACCGCGACTTCTCCGACGGTGATGCCGACGATGACGGCGTCACGTACGGCGCTCGCGGCTCGTACGCCGACATGGCAGACGACACTGCCGGTGCCGCGCCGCTGCCGCCCTCCGTCGACGACGCCGAACTGCGCCGGCTCGGCGGCAACGCTGTGTATTTTCGAGCGAAGGACGTGCTGAAATCCGGGCGTATGCACGGCATGACCGTATCGTTCAACGTGCCGGATTCGCCACGTACCTCGGGCACCATGCTGACGGGCGCGCGGGCCAACGTACGCCTGACAGCGCTGGTCAAAGGCGCCGACCGGTACGCGGACGATTACCGCGTCTCCGCCGCGATCGACACCGACGCGGGCAAGGTCGGCCAGTCATCGTGCACATGCCCCGCATACGGCCGGTTCCGGGGCGTGTGCAAACATGTCATCGCGCTGGTCATGGCGTACAACGAACATCCGGATGACTTCGCCGCGGCCGACGACGGTAACGGCTCCACGAACGGTATCGGTCGCGGAGCCGCAGGCTTGGTTCCCCGGCAACCTGCCGTGCGCACGACCCGCGCGCTTGACCTGTTCATGCGGCAGCAGGACGACGAGCGCACCCGCAGATCGCAGAGCCGGCAGCTCGACCTGTTGAAGGAAATCGGCGGACTGGCTGATTCCGGAGGTGTCGCCGGCGCAGCCCAGACGGCGCGGTTCATGCCCATCGCCAGCGTGTCGCTGCGGCTCTCCTTGAGTTTCTCGCTGAACAGCTGCGTGGCGAAATTCCGCATCGAAGTGCCGTCGCGCGGCATCTCCTATGTAGTCAAGGACATCGCCTCGCTGCTGCAATCCGTGAAAAACCGCGAGTTCGTCGCATACGGCAAGAAGCTCGCGTTCGTGCACTCGCGCGACGCCTTTGACGAGCGCTCGCGGAACCTGCTCGACGTGCTCTCCCGCGCGCAGGACATCCGCGCCGTCATCAACAACGACAACAGCGCATACTCCTACTATTACCGGCGTCAGTCGGATGACGCGACGCTGACGTTGTCGGACGGTGAGGTCGCCGAACTGCTCGATACGTACGTCGGCACCGAAGACACGGTGGAATACACGGCTCCGGCACGGTTCTACGCGCCGACGATGCGCGTATCAGTCGTGGACGGCAATCCCGATCTCGGCCTTGCGGTGGAACGCGGCGACGATCCCGAGGCCTCGAACGGCAGTACGGCGGCAGCCGGTTACGTGATACGGCATGCGCAGCGCGTGGAACGATTCATTGAAGGACAGCGCTCGCATTACGTGATCGCGCGGCCGTTTTCCCAAGCCGAATCGGGCGCGGGCGTGGGGTCGGGCGGTCGGGCGCTGCTGAGCGTCGATCGTGCGACGATATACCGGTGCGATGCCGATTTTGCGCAGAAACGGGCACTGCTGAGCCTGCTGTGCGGCGAAAACGATCGCGAGGCGATGTATCTGAGCGAAAGTGATGTGGATCGTTTCGTGCGCACGGTACTGCCGCAACTGGTCTCCCGCCAGGAGAACGAGGTCGGGCGGGCGGTTGACGCCATTGGCGCATCCGCCGGTCCGAACGCGGAGGACGGTTCCGCCGCGTCATCGGTCTTTGACCGGCTCGTGCCGCCAGCTGGGCGTGAAACCGGAGTTCCGGCGCACGGCGGCTTGATCATCGACGTGCCGCCCGAGCTGCTGGCGAAAATGCGCGTGCCCTGCAGGCTCGCGTTTTACCTCGACCGCGACCGCGCCGGGGTGACATGCGACGCGCAGGCTCATTATGGCGACAAGCATTACCACGTGTTCGACGGCGTCGGCGTCGACGCGTCCATGCGCGACAAGGAGATGGAGCGACTCGCAGTCGAGGCGATGCTCCACTATTTCCCGCGCCCGTCCGGTGCCGTGGCCGCCATCCCCGAGTCCGATGACGAGGCGATATACCGTCTGCTGACCGAAGGATTGGCGGTGTTGCGCGGTTTGGGCGACGTGATGGCGACGCCCGCGTTCGACGGCCTGACCGCCATGCCGCGCCCGACGATCTCCATAGGCCTTTCGGTGAAATCCGGGCTCGTGGAGATATCGCCGATCGCCGACGAAATCGACCCGGACGACGTGCCGGGCCTGCTGGCGAGCTACCGTCGGCGCCGCAGATTCCACCGGCTGCGCAACGGCTCCTTCGTCGACATGCGCAACGTGGATATGTCCGACGTCGACGAGATCGCGGATGACCTGGGACTGCGGGCCGCCGATCTGGAATCCGGCTCGATCACGGTGCCCGCCTATGAGGCGTACTATCTGGACCATCAGGTCGACGACGACGCGAAGGACGCAAGCTTCACCGCATACCTGGACGGCCTGCGCGTGATCGATCCGTCCACGTACCGCGTTCCCGCTGCGCTGGTCTCCGTGCTGAGGCCGTATCAGGCCGAGGGGTTCCGCTGGCTCAATGCCGTGTGCGACAAGGGATTCGGGGGTATCCTCGCCGACGAGATGGGTTTGGGCAAGAGCGTGCAGCTGCTGTCGCTGCTGCTTGCGCGGCACAAGGAGTCCCGGGCCGAGCGCCGTCCGAATCTGATCGTCTGCCCGGCCTCGCTGGTGTACAACTGGGTAGCCGAGGTGGCGAAGCACACTCCCGAGCTGCGCGTGGAGGCCATCGCCGGCACCAAACCGGAACGTCGCGCGATGCTTGACGGCGTGCGCGCCGCACAGCAGGACACCGGTGTGTCTCCGACGCGGGAATCCGCAAGGCCGGCATCGGCCGCGGCCGCGTCCGACGACGTTCCCGACGTGCTCGTCACCTCGTATGACCTGCTGCGGCGCGACATCGACGACTATGCGGGACTTGAGTTCTACTGCATGACGCTCGACGAGGCACAGTACATCAAGAACGCCGCTACCAAGGTGTCGAAAGCCGTGCGCTCCGTCACCGCAGTGCATCGTTTCGCCCTGACCGGCACTCCGATCGAGAATCGGCTGAGCGAGCTGTGGAGCATCTTCGATTTCCTGATGCCCGGCATGCTCGGCTCGTACGCGCATTTCCGCGAACGGTTCGAGATGCCGGTGCTGAGCGGCGACGAGACCGCACAGAAGAAACTGCAATCGTTCGTGGGGCCGTTCATCCTGCGCCGTCTTAAGTCGCAGGTGCTCAAGGATCTGCCCGACAAGATCGAGAACGTCATCACAGTGCAGCTGCAGGGGGAGCAGCGCAAGCTGTATGCGGCACTGGAGCAGCAGCTGCGCTCGGTCATCCTGAGACAGCGTCCGGCCGATTTCAACACCGGCAAAATCCAGATTCTGGCGCAGCTGACCCGACTGCGGCAAGTATGCTGCGACCCGCGGCTGATATACGAGAACGCCGACGGGCATGCCAGTGCCTTGAGCGCAGGGGTGCAATCCGCCGCGAAAGACCCACAGCAGTCCGTGAAACAGCCTGTGAAACAGTCGAAGGCGCGCAAGACCGTAAGCTCCGCGAAACTGGACGCCATCATCGAACTGGTGGACTCCTGCCGTGATGCCGGCCGCAAGATGCTGATCTTCTCGCAGTTCACCAGCTACCTCGACCTGCTCGCGCAACGGTTGCGGGCCGACGGCGTGGAATACGACATGATCACCGGAGCGACGCCGAAGAAACGCCGTCTGGAGCTGGTGGACCGGTTCAACGCCGACGCGACGCCGGTGTTCCTGATCTCGCTCAAGGCGGGAAACACGGGCCTGAACCTGACCGGCGCATGCGTGGTCGTGCACGCCGATCCGTGGTGGAACGCGGCCGCGCAGGATCAGGCCACCGATCGCGCCCACCGCATAGGCCAGACACAGGACGTCAACGTGTATCAGATCGTGGCGAAGGACACGATCGAGGAGCGCATCCTCAACCTCCAGCGCAGCAAGACAGACCTCGCGCAACGGTTCGTGGATTCCGCGTCCTCCGCCACCGGACGGTCGATGGCCGCGCTCACCAAGGACGACCTGCTCGCCCTGCTGGGCTGAAGGTTTTTCCCACGCAACAGTCAATTCGTCGCGATACCATCGGTGCTTGGATGTTCGTAAAGGAAAGGACGTGATGAGCGTGCGTAAGAAGCTGATGAGCGTGGTCGCCGCGGTGGCGACGGCCGCTGCCATGGGCGCGACCGGTGTCGCTGCCAATGCCGCTGATGTTGTTGCCGTGCCGCAGGAGGGGCTGTCCGACACGGGTGCGTCGATCGCCATCGTCGTGGTGCTTGTCGTGGTGCTGGCCGCGATTGGCGTGGGCGTCACCGTGGCCCGGAAGCGTCAGAGCGCTACGGGCGCACACGTGCAGGGCGAGGACGAGGGCGCCGACGAGAGCGGACTGGTGGCCGATGGTGCTGATACGGCTGATACGCAGACCGTGCAGTTCGATGATGCCGCTCCGGCCGCGGATGACTCTGACGCCGGTTCGGAGGAATCCCGCGACTCCGAGTGATTCCGGAATAACCGCAATGTGCAAAAGGCCCTCTTCGGAGGGCCTTTTGCGTTGACATGGTGTTTTGCCGGTGTTTTTTCCCAGTCGGCCTTACGGCCGGTGGTTCCGTCCGTAGGCGAAGGCGAGCCGGCCGGCGAGCGAATAAGGTCGCGCCCGCAGGACGGGCGTCCTTGACTGCAGGGCGAAGGGCTGTCGCGAAGCGACTGGGGGTGGTCCCACATCGTGAGTGTGATTCGAGGTCTACGATCCGACGCTATCTGCATTTCGAGGGGTTGATTCGACGGTCGCGAAACATCTATCTACGTTTCGGGGGGGGTGCCGAAACGCGATACCTAGAGTATTGAGCGCCAATCGCCATTGGAACCATGCCGTTCTGGAGGCGTTCATACTTGGCCACCAACCCCCTGAAACGCAGATAGATGTCCCATAGGACTCGAATCAACCCCTTGAAAGCGAGATATCGCCAATCAAGGCTTGAAAATGTCGCCCACAGGCATATCAGGCCCACATGAGATGTCGACACTGACGTTGATAGGCGATACACGGCGTACTGTTGAACCATGAGCATGAACGATCGGCAACAGGCCCATGGGCAACCTGATGATGAGATGGAACCGGAAGGTCAGCGGCAGCCGGCTGCTGGAGACGGAAACCCCGAAAAACTCCAGATGCCTGCCGGTGACGCCCCGCAGCAAGTTGGGCAGCCGATGCAATGGACGGCCGGCGAAACGCCGCAGCCTTTGCCGTATTCACGGCCTGTGAATCCGCCGCAATCCGTGAACCGGCCTCAGCCGGTCGGCCACTCGCAGCCGCCGGTGGCGGGACAATGGGCACCGGCTTCTGAGCCACGTCCGATGCCTCCGATTCCGTCAGGAACAGGTCAGCCGGGGATGCGCCAGCCGATCCAGTCGTATCCGCCATATCCGTCACAGCTGTACTCGCCATACCCTCCGTATCCTCCATATTCCTCGGCGCAACGACCCGTCGCGCCGCCCATCCCTGTCGCCCAGCCCGTCCCGATCGACCCGGTCAAGGCCCGCCGCCGCTGGCTGCGAGGCACCGTCACCCGCCACGCGGGCCTGATATTCGCCTACCAGGGCGTGTTCATGGGCGTGAACGTACTGGCCTCGTTCGTCATCGGCATCATACTGGGCCTGAGCGGAGCCGCGGGGCGAGGAACGCTGACGGCCGAGTCGCTCAGCGCCGCCCTCGTGCAGCTGACCGGCGTGATCATGCTGCTCACGGTGCTCGGCGGCATGGGCTTCATACTGCCGATGCGCCGCAGGATGATATTCCGTCGCGACTTCTGGCTCGGCGAGCCCGGCCATGCGCGTATGAAACCATCGTGGCTGCTGACGTTCATCATCCTGGTCATGGCGATCCAGACGGCGATCGTCCTGATCCAGCTCGGCTTCTCGATGTTCGGCACTACGTTGCAATCGCCCACATCCGACAACATCAGCGAGGCCTCGACCAACATTTGGATGTGGCTGTATGTCGGCCTTGCCGCGCCGGTCGCCGAGGAGCTGGTGTTCCGTGGCGTGCTGATGCGCGGCCTGAAGCCGCTCGGCCGGAATTTCGCCATCGTGACCAGCGCGCTGATGTTCGGCCTGTTCCATGACGATGTGGTGCAGGGCCTGTTCGCGTTCGGCTGCGGTTTGCTGTTCGGGTTCGTGGCGATGGAGTATTCGCTGGTGTGGTCGATTGTGCTGCACGTGTTCAACAACGCCGTGCTCGGAGGCGTGCTGCCGTGGCTGGCGGGCCTGTTCGGCGACGCGGGGGACACGGCGTATACGCTGGGACTTTTGGGTGTTTCGATCATCGGCCTGATCGTCGTGCTGGTGAAATACGGCGGGGGATTGCGCGCCTATCGGCGGGTGAACCGCAGCGCGCCGGGAACGTATTGGGGGTGGACGTCGCCTGCGTTCCTAATTTTCGTGATCGTGAATGTGGCGATCACGATACTGTCGTTCGTCACCGCGATGATGGGCGTCTGACCAGCCTGGCAGACGGCCTGGCGAATGCTCCCGGCGTTGCGGGTCTGCCGCTGTTTTTACAGTGGGTATATCGTCGTGTTTGTGGCGCCGGCAGCGGTCCGGCGTCGGTTGAGTGTCTGGAGAGCCATGAGTGATTTCGAGCCGTTTTACAACGTTGACTTAAGTTATGAGGATAATTATGCGCGCGGCCCGTTCGGCGAGTTCGCCGCGGCGCTGCGCGGTGATGTGCCGGCCGGCGAGGCCGCTTCGCCGGCGAAGTCGTCGTTCCTTGGCATCCCCGTTGACCTGCCGTTCGGCATTCCGGCCGGGCCGCTGCTCAACGAGCGGTTCACCACGGCCGCGTTCCGCATGGGGTTCGACATCGCCACGTACAAGACCGTGCGCTCGCGCGCGTGGGGGTGTAATCCGTTCCCGAACGTGTTGGCCGTGCACCCGACCAGTGCCGACGGCTCACTGACGCCGGGCAGCGCCGAACTTGATGAGGGCGTGCTTGCGGACGCGGACTATCGCCTGCCGATTTCCATTTCGAATTCGTTCGGTGTGCCGTCCCGCGACCCGGATGAGTGGCAGCCGGACATGCGCCGGGCCATCGCGGCGGCCGGCCCGGGGCAGGTGCTGCTGCCGAGCTTCCAGGGATCGCGCGTGGAGGGCATGAGCGGCGACGACTATATCGCGGATCATGTCGCAACCGCACGATTGGTGTGCGAGACCGGCGCCGACCTCATGGAGATGAACACGAGCTGCCCGAACGAGGGTCATAATCGCCTGCTGTGCCATGACCCGCATCTGGTCGGCCGCATCACCGAGGCCGTCAAGGGCGAAATCGGCGACCGGCCTCTGATCGTCAAGCTGGCGTATATCCCGCCGACCGAGGTCGAGGGTGGCTGGGGGCCGGATCGCCGCGTGATTGACGATGCCGCTCTGGAGCTCATGGTGCGCCAGACCGCCGCCCGCGGCACGGTGCAGGCGTTCAGCACGATCAATACGATTTCGGCCCGGCTCGTCGACGCGAACGGCGGGCAGGCGCTGCCCGGCAAGGGGCGCGACCGCAGCGGTGTGTGCGGCAGCGCGATTCGCGGGGCAGGCCTTGACATGGTGTCGCGTCTTGCGGCGATTCGCGAGCGGCTGGGGCTTGACTATGCGATCATCGGCGTGGGCGGTGTCGTGGCGCCAGAGGATTACCGGGCGTACCGCGCGGCCGGCGCCGATGCGGTGATGAGCGCTACCGGCGCGATGTGGGATGCCGAGCTGGCCCGCAAGATCAAGGCGGATGACTGATCCGCTGTATCAGCGAATCGTTCTCAATAGCGTTTGTGCGAGTACTCCTCACATTTGCGAACAAAACGAACATCGGCTTACTCGTTGGAATATCGGCCATATGCATACAATCATGTTCGTTTTGCCGACGACGGGACTCGCACGTTTCTTATTGAGAACCATTCGCTGCGACATGGTAATCGGCTTCCGGCGCATTTCACGTGCCCGCCACATGCCGTATGGCAAACTAATGGATGTGATGTCCGGGGTGGCCCGGCGAATGAATAGGAGTGTTGAGGATGGCGGAATCGGAGAACGATGTCCTGCATGTGGTCGGCGGCAAACCGCTGAACGGCACGATCAAGGTGCGTGGCGCGAAGAACTTCGTGAGCAAGGCGATGGTCGCGGCGCTGCTCGCCCCCGGCAAATCGGTGCTGAAGAACGTGCCCGAGATTCGCGATGTGCATGTGGTGTCCGATCTGCTGCGCCTGCATGGCGTGGATGTGGAGGTGGATGGCACCAACGGCATCGTCAACATCGACGCGACGCATGTGCAGCTCGCCGATGTGGCGGATGTCGACACGCTGTCCGGCTCTTCGCGCATTCCGATCCTGTTCTCCGGCCCGCTGGTGCATCGTCTCGGCGAGGCGTTCATCCCGGCGCTGGGAGGTTGCGCGATCGGCGGCCGTCCGATTGATTTCCATCTGGAAACGCTGCGCAAGCTGGGTGCCACGGTCGACAAGGAGCACAAGGACGGCATTCACATCACCGCTCCGAACGGCCTGCACGGCGCGAAGATCCATCTGCCGTACCCGTCCGTGGGCGCGACCGAGCAGACGCTGCTGGCCGCCGTGCTCGCCGAAGGCAAGACCGAGCTGTCGGGTGCCGCAATCGAGCCCGAGATCATGGATCTGGTGGCCGTGCTGCAGAAGATGGGCGCGATCATTTCGGTGGATGTGGATCGCACGTTCCGCATCGAGGGCGTCAAGGAGCTCAATGGCTTCACGCACACGTCGCTGACCGACCGCATCGAGGCCGCCAGCTGGGCGTCGGCGGCGCTCGCCACGCGCGGCGACATTTTCGTCAAGGGTGCTACGCAGCCGGAGATGATGACGTTCCTCAACGTGTTCCGCAAGGTCGGCGGCAAGTTCGAGGTGACCGACAGGGGCATCCGTTTCTGGCATCCGGGCGGCGACCTCAAGCCCGTGGCCATCGAGACGGATGTGCACCCCGGTTTCATGACCGACTGGCAGCAGCCGCTGGTCGTGGCGCTCACCCAGGCGAATGGCCTGTCGATTGTGCACGAGACCGTGTATGAGAACCGATTCGGCTTCACCAAGCCGCTTGTGCAGATGGGTGCGACGATTCAGCTGTATCGCGAGTGCCTCGGCTCGCTGCCGTGCCGTTTCCAGCAGCGCAACTACAAGCATTCCGCTGTGATTTTCGGACCGACCCCGTTGACCGGCCGCGATATCGACGTGCCGGATCTGCGTGGCGGTTTCAGCCATCTGATTGCGGCGCTTGCCGCGTCCGGCCCGTCCAATGTGCATGGCATTTCGCTGATTGACCGCGGCTACGCGGATTTCCGCGGCAAGCTCGCCGCGCTCGGTGCCGATTTCGAGTAACGGTACAGAGAGCCTGTAGGGCCCCGATTTCCGCTGAAGGAATCGGGGCCTTCTCTGTGACTGATTATGGTCGATGAAAAGGATGCACCGCCGTCGTCAGTCGTCGAAGTGCGCGAACAGCGACGCGGACAGCAACGCCATAGCGATGAGCACTGCGCCTGACGCGATGAATATCGCGGCGGCGGGGAGATGATCGAACGCCCAGCCGTACGCCATCTGCCCGAGCGGCTGCATGCACATGGCCAGCGCAGACAGCAGCGCCATCACTTTACCGAGCATCGCATCGGGCGTGCGCATTTGGATTGCGGGCACGGCGATGATATTCGCGCATGAGCAGATGACATCGCCGATGCAGGCGAAGGCCACGAGCGCCATCAGCCGCGTCCAGTTGCCGCCAGACAGCATGCAGGCCACGCCTTGGGGGATGACGGTCAGTCCGAGCAATGTCAGGATCTTCGTCATATGGCCAATTTTCAGCCGTCCGGCCATCATCGTCACGATGAGCATGCCCATCAGGGCCGCGACGCTGATCAGTCCGTCGGCAATGCCGTAGACGGTCGCGTCGAACCCCCATTGCGTGCGGATGACGAACGCGTATCCGACGGCGCCATAGCCGAGTACGACGAAGTTCAGCGCGGAGGCGAGCAGGACCATTTTCAGCAGGTTCGGTTTTTCCCGGGTCAGGAACCGCAGAGCGGCCTTGAGGTCGTCGAGTGGCGTCGGCATCTCCTCGTCGCGTTCGGGCATACCAAGCCGGATGAAGCATTCGATGGCCGCCGCGCCGGCGAATGCCGCCACGGAGACGGCCATCATCGGCCGGATGCCGAAGAACGAGTACACGGCGCCTCCGAGGAAGCTGGGTATCAGTGCGCTGACCTGCTGCACCTGACTGACTATCGCGGCGCTGGTGTTCAGCGTCGCATCCCCGTATTGGCGCAGCATCTGCGGCAGCGCGGATTCGACGGTCGGTGTCTCGAAGATACCGAGCAGCGATAGCGCCACCTGCATTACGCCCACGGCGATGATGCTGAATCCGGCGGCGGAGAACCAGACGAGCGCGAGCGCGACCGTCACGGCGGACGCCGCGTCGAGGATGACCATGAGCGTGCGGCGGTTCATCCGGTCGGCCAACACGCCGCCGAACGGGGCGCCGAGGATCATCGGCACGAACGATATGGCGAGGATGGATGCGAATGCGGTGGCTGAGCCGGTCTCGTCCAGCACCCACATCGACATGGCGAAGCGCAGCATCATGTTGCCGAACAGCGAGATGCCTTGCCCGGCGACGAGCAGGATGAAATTGCGGGAGCGCAGCGGATGCGCGGCCTTTGGCTGCGCTTGCGGCTGCGGTTGCGGTTCGGGGGAAGTGTTGGGTTGCTCTGTTTCGTGCTGTGCCGCGGGAAGCTGTGTTTCGGAGGGTTGTGCCGGTGTGGTGGGCATGGTGGGTTCCTTTGCTGCTGGTGGCGAGTTGGTCTCGGTGTTTTGCGTTGGTGGATTTGGCGTGAGTTTGATGGATGGCACGGCAATGTATTGGGGCGGACGATTTTGACGCCGGAGTTGGTGGTTCATCGGCAATCATTCATACCGACTGACGGTATGTAAATCGGTGCTGGAGCAGGGGCGAAACATTCGTGCCGCGTCCTGCCCCGGAGTCAGCGTCGTCTAGTGTGCGTCGCTTACCGGACTGGTGCCGCCTCCGTCTTGTTGCTCGGCGGCGCTGCCGCTGCCGTCGCCGGCGAAGGCCATCATGCCGTCCGTGGCGAGATCGATGAGATGCTGGTCGAAGACCGGCGCGTGCAGCGCGTCGAGCATGGTGGCGAGGCATTGCAGACGATACCGCAGCTGCGTGCGCGTGGCAGGGAAGAAGCATGGCATCAGCCAATAGTTGCATAGCAGGGCCAGCAGTTGCGCCACTTCGCGCGGGTATTCGGTGGGGATGGAGCCGTCCAGCTGGCCTTCCTCGATCAATGGCTCGAAGTTTTTCGGCAGCTCGGTTGACCAGAATCGCATGTTGGCGGTGAATGTGGCGGGATCGTCGAAGAACGGCACGGTGGCCTTGACGAGCGCCAGGTGCGCGGCGTCTCCCAGCGAGTTGGCGAACAGCGAGCGGAGCTTTTCCATCGCGTTCATGTCGTCGCGTTTCGCGATCTCGTCGCACAGGGCCTGGCTGGCGTGCCAGTCGTCGGTGTTCAGTCGTTCGAGGATGGCCTCTTTGGACTTGAAGTGGTGGTAGATCGCGCCTCTCGACAGGTCTCCCAGCTTATCGATGATGTCCTGGATGGAGGTCTTGTCGTAGCCTTTCTCGGCGAACAGCTTTTTCGCGGCGGCGAGGATGCGGCGTTCCGTCACCTCGGGGTGCGGGTTGCGTGCCATGGTTCCTCCTTTCGATATGTCATCAGTATACATACCGACAGTCGGTATGTATGACTGCGTGTCATGATTGCGGCCGTCTGTAGGGCCTTCTCGGGGTGGCGGCATCGCGCAAAATGGGCAAAACCGTATTAGATATCGGTTATATGCTATGTTGGTCAATGTTGGGCGTTGGCGCTTGACCGAACGAAAGAAGGCACATATGACAGATCCCAATGCCGGTTTCCCCACTGGAAACAACTCTTATGGAGCCCCGCAGCCCGCTCAGCCGGCTTCGGACGCAAACGCGGCCTATCAGCAGCCGCAGTACACCGCACCCGTGCCGCCTGCCCAGCCCGTGCCGCCTGCCCAGCCCGTGCCGCCTGCAGGGGCACCCTATCAGGCGCCGGCAACCCCCGATTACGCGGCGAACATCCAGAACTCCGTCGCCGGTTTCGCCCAGAACATGGGTGGCAAGAACGTGACCGTCGGAGGCCAGTCATTCGACTTCATTTCCATCATCACCTACGTGGCCGGCGTGCTGGCGATCATCGCCTGCATCGTGCCGTTCGTGTCGGCGTTTGGATACAGCGCCAGCCTGTTCCAAGGCGGGGACGGATGGATTGTCCTCGTTGCGGTTCTTGCCATCGCGGCGCTCACGTTCTTCAAGAAGCACCTCCCCGCAATGATCATTTCCGCCTTGGTGCTGGTACTCAGCATCTTTGAGATGGTGTATTCCAAGATCAAGATCAACAGTAGCTTGGACGAGTTCGGCAGCAACTATGGCAGTCTGGGAAGTCTCGCGTCCGGCTACGCGAAGAATGCGGTGGCTTTCGGTATTGGTGCATACTTGCTCATCATCGCGGCGCTGGGCCTGATTGTCGGCACCGTGCTTGCGTTCGGCAATCAGAAGAAGGCCGCGAAGGTCGCGGTGCCGGGTGTTTCCGCCCAGCCGCAGTATGTGCCGACGGCATTCCCCGGTGCTCCGGTCCCGGCACCTGCCGCCCCTGTGTCCGATGCCGGCGTTCCTCAGGCTCCCACTGCACCGCAGGCCCCGACCGCACCGGTCGCCTCGACTGCGTATGAGCAGCCGGCGCCTGCCGCTCCGGTTTACCAGCAGCCCGATTCGGACGCTTCCTACCCGGGGCAGACCCCGCAGGCCTGATTTCTAGGTCTTCCGCGTTCCGCGCCTGATCGGCGTGAAGCGTGACCAATGAGCCGCTGTGCACATGCATAGCGGCTCTTCACATATGCGACGGATCCGAGCCCAATGACCCTGCCGATAATCCGGGAAATATGAACGGCCGCACGCACCCGCGATGCCACGATATTGTCCGCTCTCATAGGCATAATAGAAAAGTTGTGTCTGGAGGATACGTGTATGCGAATCCGCTAGCACAGCACAGCAATATACGTTGCGGGAGGAATCCGCTGCGGGCGACCGCCGCGGGTGCCGACATCACCGCTTCATAGAAAGAAGAACCATACAATGGCTCCCAAGAAGAAAGTCTCGGCGCTGATCAAGCTCCAGATCCAGGCTGGCAAGGCCAATCCTGCCCCGCCGCTGGGTCCGGCTCTGGGTTCGCATGGCGTGAACATCATGGACTTCTGCAAGCAGTACAATGCGCAGACGCAGGACAAGATGGGTCAGGTCATCCCTGTTGAGATCACCGTTTACGAGGATCGCTCCTTCACCTTCATTCTGAAGACCCCGCCTGCAGCGGCTCTGCTGCTCAAGGCCGCCGGTATCCAGAAGGGCACCGAAAACCCGCTGACCCACAAGGTCGGCTCCGTCACCAAGGCGCAGCTGCGCGAGATCGCCGAGATCAAGATGGCTGATCTGTCCGCCCGCGACGTCGAGGCTGGCATGAAGATCATCGCGGGCACCGCTCGCTCGATGGGCATCACGGTTATCGACTGAGAGGAGAAGGACACATGGTTAAGCGTTCCAAGAAGTACCGCGAAGCGGCTGAGAAGGTCGATCGCAACAACCTTTACACCGCCAACGAGGCTATCGCTCTGCTCAAGTCCATGCCGGCCTACAACTTCGACCAGACCGTCGAAGCCGTGTACCGTCTGAGCGTGGATCCGCGCAAGGCCGACCAGCTGGTCCGTGGCACCGTCAACCTGCCTCACGGCACTGGTAAGACCGCCAAGGTCGCCGTGTTCGCCCGTGGCCCGAAGGCCACCGAGGCTGTCGAGGCCGGCGCCGACATCGTCGGTGACGACGACCTGATCGAGAAGGTCCAGAACGGCTTCCTCGACTTCGACGCCGTCGTGGCCACCCCGGACATGATGGGCAAGGTCGGTCGTCTGGGCCGCGTGCTCGGCCCCCGTGGCCTGATGCCGAACCCGAAGACCGGCACCGTGACCATGGACGTCACCAAGGCCGTCAAGGACATCAAGGGCGGCAAGATCGAGTTCCGCGTGGACAAGAACGGCAACCTGAGCTTCCTCATCGGCAAGCTCTCCTTCGACGAGACCGCTCTGGACGAGAACTTCAAGGCCGTTGCCGACGAAGTCAAGCGTCTGAAGCCGGCCACCGTCAAGGGCCGTTACATCACGAAGGTGACCATCACCTCCACGATGAACCCCGGCGTCCCGGTCGATCCGGTGGCTCTCGCCTGATCAACGCCAATCGGCTCAACCTTCATAGGGGCTTCCCGCACGCGCGGGAAGCCCCTATGTCGTATTTCGATTCCCTACTAGACTCCCCCAGTTTCGCTACGCTTGACAGCCAGCGGGGGCAAAGTAAACCGCCCGCCGCTGGCGGGGCTGTCAGTCTTTGACTGACTGGGGGGTGGTTCTTGCCGCCGCATATACAAAAGCCGCCCGGCACACACATGCGCCGGGCGGCTTTCAGCTACTGTCGCGGTCGCCTGTCAGTAGGCGGCCAGAATATCGACCACGAAGATCAGCGTGGAGTTCGCGGGGATGGAGCCCTGGGCGGTGTCGCCGTAACCCAAGTTCGGCGGAATCACCATTAGCACCTGCGAGCCGACCGTCTGGCCGACCATGGCCTGCTGCCAGCCCTCAATCACCTGATGGTTGCCGCCGCTGTACGTGTCGGCCTCAAGCGTGGTGTTCTTGTCCCATGACGAGTCGAACTGGGTGCCGTCCAACAGCCATCCGGTGTACTTCACCTTGACGGTGTTGTTGTTCGTGACCTCTTTGCCCTTGCCCTTGATCAGCGCCTGCGAGACCAGCTTGCTGCTTCCCTTGTACCCGTTCATGTTAATGGACGGCTTGCCGTTCTTCGCTCGCGTGACCTTCGGCAGATCGGACGGGATGTCGGTGACCTCGTTGCCTGTGGCCTTGGTGAGATCCTTCGACTTGGAAACGTAGGTCAGCGCCATGATGTACGACGTGCCGTTGGAGTTGGAGTCATTGACGCCGTACGCGATCGTCGTGTTGAGCTTGCGGCCCTTCAGCAGCTCATAGTAGGCGTCGCTCACCGTGCCCTTTTCCAGCACCAGGGAGCAATCGGGTGTGTTCTTCTCCCAGCTGCTCGCAAGCTCGGTGCCGTCCTTGACGCTGATGGCGATGCCCTGCGAGCACAGACGGTCGCCATCAGCGATGGTGGCGCCGTTGCCTTCCTGCAGCACGGCATAGCTGTTGTTGTCGACGGTCTTCGGTGCCTTGAAGGAGACCTTCGGTTTCTCGCCCAGCGTACCCGTGGCGGTGATGCCGGCGATCTTCTTCATGTTCTTCAATGCGCTGGAGCCGGAGGACTGCGAGGAGTCGTCGCCGGATTTCTTTGACGACGAGCCGGAATCGCCGGAGCCGCACGCGGCGAGTGTGACGCACAGGCCGGCCGTGCACACGGCCGCGAGTACGCGCTTGAACGTGGATGTCTGTGTCAACTTACGCATGGTCACCACACTAGCGGAAAACCCTGATTTTTCTTTGGAAACGTCTTTTTCGCCGGGGCTTTATGCCCTGCATTGTAGAATGGGTGAGTTATGAAGAAACAGACATCAAAAGAGCGCAAGCGTGACGAGCGAAAGTCCAAGTCGGCCGCCCGTCCGACGCGCCATGCCCGCATCATGCGGGGCGTGGTGACGCCCATCCTTGGTCTTCTGGCTGTGGCATGCATTGGTCTGGGCATTATGAACGCCACATATTGGAAGCCCAGCTCTCAGATCGCGGCCAGTGCCGCGGTGAAGGGGACGCAATATATCGTTACCGATCCCGGCGTGCTGCCGCTGGTGGACAATCAGGTGACGGTTTCCGCCGATGCCGGTTCGTCCGACAGGGAAGTATGCCTTGCTCTGGGGTCGAACAAAGATGTGATCGGTTGGCTCGCCGGGCAGCCATATGTGCGCGTCACCGGCTTGAACGAATGGACGACGCTCGCGACGACGAAGGTCTCCGCGCAGGGGTCTGCGGCCGATGCGGGCGATGACGCAGTGGCGTTCAAGGACTCCGATATGTGGACTTCCGTGACGTGCGGGACGGGCACCGTGAAAGCGGAGACCAAGGTCGCGTCCGACAGCGGTACCGTAGCCATCATCGACTTGGGCAAGTCCTCGAACGCGACGGTGCGCATGAACTGGGTGCGTCAGACTCTACCTGATTTCGCCATGCCGTTCTATTTCGCCGGAGGACTGCTGGCGCTGCTGGCCGTACTGGCCGCATCTCTGTTCGCCATGCCGCCGCACAAGCGTCGCAAGCGCGTGGTGAGTGGTTCCGCAGCCGAAAAGCAGGCAGAGGAGGTCGCCGTTTCGCAGGCGGTGGCGGGCAGTGTCGCGAGTCTCAAGGCGGCGGTCAGTTTCAAGCCGAAATCCAAGCGCCGCCGTCATGCCGCGCATCGTGGGAAACCCGGTGCGGGCACGCCGGCAAAGCCGGAAATCTCCCAGCCGAAGGTCGTCGATCCCGGCAGCCGCAACCTTGTCGCCGACCAGCAGAACGCACAGGCCATGGACCAGCCCGACGATTCGGCGACGTCGGTAATCACCGCCAGCGAGCTGCAGACGTATTTCGCGCGGCTTTCGCAGGAATCCGATGATGACACGAAGGGGAGCTCCAATGAATAAACGCATAACCACCGCCCTGGCGGCGACGATGGTCTGCGCTCTGACGCTCGGCCTTGCAGGCTGCGAGGGGCAGGTGCCACAGACCGTGGCGCCGTCGGTGAAGGACAACGAGATCATCGATGTGACCGTCGCACAGGAGAAGCAGATCCGCGGGAAGATCCTTGACGTGCTGAACCAGGCGAACGAGGCGAAAAGCGCCGACGGGCTCGCCGCGCGCGTGTCCGGCTCGCAACTGGAGATCCGCACCGCCCAATTGAACATTGCGCAATACACGCAGCAGGATGTCACGCCGTTGGCGACTATCCCCAGTGATGTGACGCAGGTGGTCATCCCGACCGACAACGCATGGCCGAGGTATATTTTCACCGTCACCACCACCACCGAGGACCAGCAGGCGAAGCGTCTGCTGGTGATGCGGCAGGAGTCCGCCCGACAGAACTACAAGCTGTGGGCTGTCGCCCGACTGCTTGAGGACGTGTCACTGCCGGGCTTCGCGCCCGCTAAGCAGGGCAATGTCATGGGCGATGCCAACGACTCCAATCTGGTCATGACCCCCAAGCAGGCGGTGCAGCGATACGCCGATGTGCTGCAGAACAACACGAACAGCAAATACGCGGGAAGCTTCGAGGATGACCAGTTCCGCCAGTCGCTAGTCAAGCAGCAGGAAGAAAGCCAGAAGGGTGTGACCCAGAACAAGGGCACGCAGCAGGAGGTGTTCGCGCCGGTCGTCGACCAGATCGCCGTGATGCGCTCCCCTCGTGGCGGTGATCTGGTCGTCGCGCAGATCAACTCGGAGTGGACACGGTCCATGAGCGAGGGCCGTGAGTCGTTGCCGGGGTCCCCGAACGAGGATGCGCTGTTCAAGATGACGAATCAGAAGGCCACCAGTTCGCTGAAAGCCACTTATGTGAACGTTGTGGCGATATTTGTGCCGCTGGCCGGGTCGGATCAGAAGGTGACCGTGGTGGCGGGCGATCGTCAGGCGGTCAAGGTCGAGGCGCAGTAGACGCCGGACTCGGGCCGGCGTGCGGGCCGGCGCGCGGACTTGCCAAGCACCGGAATCGGGCGCTTGCAGCGTAACCGGAGGCGGTGAGACGCCGTGGCCTATATAGTGGTATGCGTCAACGATGTTCGCGACGGAATCGACGGTGGTCGCAGGTATGCGGCCGCGCCGATTTTCGCGCGGCATGGATGTGACGGAACGGCGTGCGGCGCAGACCGCGGGCCGGTATGAGTCGTGAAAACGGAGGCATGATGGCACAGCAGCAGGAGTTTCATCCGGGATTGTCACTCGCGGGCGCGGTGGATCTCGAATCGTTGAAGCATCAGGTGAAGGCGGAGCCGGGGCAGGCCGGGGGAGCGCCGGCCGCGGGCGGCTATGTCATCGACACGACCGAGAACACGTTCCAGGCGATGGTGCAGACCTCCGCCACGTTCCCGATCCTGCTGCTGCTGTGGATCCCGACCGATGACCGTCTGTTCCCGATGGCCCGTACGCTCGGCGACGCGGTGAACAAGCTCAAGGGGCAGATTCAGCTGTCCCGCATCGACATCGCAAGCTACCCATCGATCGCGCAGGCGTTCCAGGTGCAGGGCGCACCGGCGCTGTTCGCGCTGATCGGTGGCCGCCCAATGCCGATTCTTCAGGGGCTGCCGGGCGATGACGAGCTGAAGCAGATCGTCGATCAGGTCATCCCCAAGCTAATTTCGGTGGCCGCGCAGTCCGGCGTGAACGGTACTGCGCCGTATTCCGGCGACCCGGACTCGGCCGACGGTGACGGTGCTGGTGCCGGTGACGGCGCAGGTGCGGCGGCTGGTGCCGACGTGGTGCCGCCCGAGCATCAGGAAGCGCACCAGCTTGCGGCGCAGGGCGATTACGCCGGTGCCGCCGCGGCCTACGAGCAGGTGTTGCAGGCGAACCCCAATGACACGCTCGCCGCGCGGGAGCGCGCGAAGGCGCTGCTGTTGGCGCGTTCGGCGACCGCTGACGTGCGCGAGGTACGCAAGGCCGCCGCAGATCGTCCCGATGACGTCGAAGCGCAGCTGGCCGTGGCGGATGTGGACATGATCGGCGGCCAGATCGAGGACGCCTTCTCCCGTCTGCTGGATTATCTGGCGGACGGTCACACCGATCAGGTCGAGCCGGTACGTAAGCGTCTGCTGGAGTACTTCATGATTCCCGAAGCGACCGATGAGCGCGTCAAGCGTGCCCGTCGCCGCCTTGCCACGCTGATGTACTGAGCGCCATCGCGCCGAAATATGTCATTATGCTGAAACCGCCGCGGTGCCAATTCTTGCATCGTGGCGGTTTCAGCGGTTTTGGGCCTGTGGTCTACGCCTTATAGTCCCATGCGGTTACGGCCAAACTGGGTTTGGAATCGGGGCCCGTCCCGGTGCAGCTCGGCGTCGAAGTCCGCGGCCCACTGCGAGAACGGCCGCGAAGCCAGTCCGTCGTTGCTGAACCGCGCCTGATCGGTGATCTCCGTCACGCAGAACGATGGAATCTGCAGATTGGTCACGGGTCCGCTACGCTCCGCCTCGGCGACGACCAGCGGGGCGTTCGCGCCGCCAAATATATCGAGGCTCCATCCATCCTCGCCGATCCATGCGGAGAACCGGTTCTTGATAATCGGACGGCCTCCGCGCATCACCAGTTCCGCGGCTATGCGGGCGTCGATCTCCCGTTCGGCCTCATAACGGGTGCCGCCCACCGACGGCCCCTTGACGGTGACGAACGCCTCGGTGAACCGGTCTCGGTATTGCCTCAGTACGGCTATCGGATCGGTGTCGGCGTTCATATCGATGCGCACCCCGTGTGTCTGTAGCCGCACTCGCAACGCGTAATTACCGTCGTGCACATAATAGCTCTGCACGATCAGCATCGGCTCGCCGTCATCCAGTTCCGGCGGCAGCGCCCTGCAGAAGAACCGACGTTCATATTCGAAATCGTTCATGGCGATGTCCATACCACTCCAGTGTAGTCGGTGCGGGAGCGCGTAAACCCGGGAATTCCGCGAAATTGTCGACATGTTGGGAGTGGGATGGTGTACAGTAATACAGTTGCTTGCCGCAAGGCGAGCGATGTCTCGGGTTCGTAGCTCAGTGGATAGAGCGTCTGTCTCCGGAACAGAAGGTCGAGGGTTCGAATCCCTTCGAGCCCACCAGCAAAGGCTCCATACCATCGGCATGGAGCCTTTTTTCGTGGTCTATCTGCGTTTCGAGGGGGTGATTCGGGATGCGCCGGACATCTATCTACGTTTCGAGGGGTTGATAGCCAAGTATAAACGCTACGGGAACCGCATGATTCCAGCAAGAATCAGGTCGGAATACTCCGCATATCGTGTTCTGGCAACCCCTTGAAACGCAGATAGATGTCCCCAGACTGCAAAATCACCCCCTCGAAACGCAGATAGGAGATGTTGCGGCGAAAGCCGGGCGCGGCGGTTGCCTCCGCCTCGCGACCGGTCAGCTCTTCTTGGGGGCGGTGGTGCTTTCGCGGACGACCAGGCGTGTGGGCAGGATCAGGTAGTGGTCGGCGACGGAGCCTGCACGCGCGTCGAGAATCATGTCCACGGCCTTGCGGGCGATCATGTCGAACGGCTGGCTGATGGTGGTGAGCGCCGGGTACAGGTATTGTGCCGGGTACACGTTGTCGAAGCCGACGACCGACAGGTCAGCGGGCAGGGACAAGCCGCGTTGGCGGGCAGCGCGGTACACGTTGAGCGCCGTGACGTCGTTGCATGCGAAGATCGCAGTCGGCCGTTTGGCGGCGGGCAGGTCGAGCAGTTGGCATGCGCACTCATAGCCGCGTTCCGGCATGTAGTCGCCGTAGGCGACCAGCTCGGGATCCAGCTGGATCCCGGCGCGACGCAGCGCGGTGGCGTAGCCACTGTAGCGGGCCTGAGCGGATTCTGCGTTCTGCGGGCCGGTGATGATGCCGATGCGCTGATGCCCGAGTTTGATGAGGTGCTCGGTGGCGATCAGCCCGCCGGTCCAGTTGTCGATGCCCACGCCGAGCGTGTCCTGCGACCCTTCGCCGATGGAGTCGATAATGACGAAGGGAATGTTGCGCGAACGCAATAGTGTTTTTTCGCGTTCGGTCGCGTTGGACAGTAGCAAAATGACGCCGAGGGGATTGCGGTTGAGGATTTCCCGGAAGCTTTCCTCGCTGCGCTTGCCCCGCCCGGTCTGCGTGATGGTGATGCCGATGGGCATCGATTTCACATATTCGGAGGTCTCCGCGATCATCGCGTTGATACCGTTCGCCATGACCTCGGTGAGCACGAGCTCGATGGTCTGTGATGTCTTCGTGGTGACGAGAGACTTGGAGTACCCGGATTCCTCCATGATTTTCTCGATGCGCGCCCTTGTGGAGCTGGACACGCCCTCTCGCCCGTTGATGACCTTTGATACGGTCGCGGTGGAGACTCCGGCAAGCTTCGCTATCTCACTGACCCGCGGTTTTTTCATATCGCCTGCCATCGGTTACTCCGTTTCTCCCGTACTTCATTGTGGGTGTGTCTGCGTTCGTTGCAGACGCACTTCACACTATAGTAAAGCGTTTCGAGATAGATGAAAGAAAATTTCTAGAATAAGATGGTGATTTTTCTAAAAAAAGTGTATGATGGGAACGAAACGCAATACATCGAGAACCATTGAGGCGAAGGAGCCAACATGGGCACCATCATCGGAGTCAAAACCTACGACCTGCGTTTCCCCACGTCCAGCACGCTGTCGGGCTCGGATGCGATGAACAAGGACCCCGATTATCCTCGGCATACGTCGTCATCACCACCGACGCGGATGGCGGCCTGATCGGCAGCGGCTTCGCTTTCACTGTCGGCCGTGGCAACGACGTGGTCGTGGCTGCCGTCGACTCGCTCTCCCGCGTGCTCGTCGGCCGCAACGTCGAGAACCTGCTCGACGACATGCGCGCCGCATGGGACATGTTCGTCCACGACTCTCAGCTGCGCTGGCTCGGCCCGGAGAAGGGCGTCGAGCACATGGCCATCGGCGCCGTGCTCAGCGCGCCATCGACCCGATCGCGGCCGCCACCGGCGAGCAGATGCAGAACCGCATCATGTACAAGCAGTATCTGCAGGCGGGCAGCTTCAAGGTCATGCAGATCGACGCCACGCGCGTCGCCGGGCTGCAGGAGATCGTGCTCGAATACCTGCTCGCCAACAAGTTCGGCGTGCGCGTGTGCCCCCACGCCGGCGGTGTCGGCCTGTGCGAGGCGGTGCGCCACTTCGCCATGTCCGATTACCTGGCGGTCAGTGGACAATGGGATGATCGCGTCATCGAATATGTGGACAACCAGCACGAATACTTCGTGCATCCCACTGAGATCGTCAATGGTCGTTACAAGGCCCCGACCGCTCCGGGCTCGGGCGTCGACATGAAACTCGAAGCCGCCGAACGGTACCTGTACAAGGGCTGATCGCAGCGCCGCGGTGCCGCGGCTCGCACGGACACGAACACAACAAAGGACACTGAAACATCATGGATTTGCATCTGGAAGGCAAGGTCGTCATCCTCACCGGCGGTTTCAAGGGCATCGGCAAGGGCGTCGCCCTGCGACTGGCCAAGGAGGGGCCATCGTGGCGGTTATCAACCGCGACGACGGCGCCGCCGAGCAGTTCGACGCCGAAATGAAGGCCATCACCGACAACTACCGCACGTATCTGATGGACCTCAACGACACCGACGACATCGCGCCGATCGTCGAGGATGTGGTGAAGACCTACGGCCATATCGACGGTCTGGTCAACAACGCGGACCGCAACGACAACCTCGACCTCGACCACACCTCGTGGCGCGAATTCGAGCAGTCGCTGCACGGCAACCTCACGCACTATTACGAGCTCGCCCACCGCTGCGCCCCGTACCTGCGCGAATCGAAGGGCGCGATCGTCGACATCTCGTCCAAGACCGCGCTGACCGGCCAGGGCAAGACCAGCGCCTACGCCGCCAACTTGCTCGTGTTCGACGCCTCCAAGGGCGTCCACTTCCACGACGAGGTCTTCAAGGACACCGTCTACTTCATGAACAACGTGTTCTGCAACACCTCCACCACGCCGACGCAGTGGTACCGCAAGACCGACGCGCTCGCCAAGGCCGCGTTCTCGAACAACGACTACTACGAGGCCGGCGGCAAGGCTTCGGACACCCAGCCTGAGGACAAGCGTGGTCTGGAAGTCGACCCGAAGTTCGTCGGCTTCTCCGGCGGCTCCGACACCCCGGCCGGCAAGCTCGCCGGCATGGCGCCGAAGCCAAGGCCAACCTCGACAAGGCATACACCTCCTCCAAGCTGCGCGTGGGCCTCGACTCCGTCAAGGCCGGCGTGCAGTGGGCGCCGACGATGAGCGAGATCCAGGTGCACAACGGCTCCGGTTCTGCCTCCTCGCACAAGCCGGCTGTCGCCGTCGTCAACAGCAACTTCAACAAGCAGGCTCCTGAGACGCTGCCCGAGTACACCGTCACGCTGGACGGTGACAAGCTGCAGTCCATCCGCTGGATCGGCTCCGAAGGCAACGTGCTGAGCAGCCTCGACGAGGGAGACTACACGGTGAGCGGCGAGGGTGACAAGGTCACGGTGAAGATCGCCGCCGACTTCCTCAAGGGCAAGGACGCGGGCAACTACGGTCTGCAGTTCGAGTTTGCGTCCGTCGCCCCCCGCAAGGTGTCGCTGAACGTGACCGACGAGGCAGTCGAGCCAAGCAAGCCGACGACTCCGGCCAAGCCGGGCGCTAACGAGCAGCCGAAGACCGAAGGCGTCGCGAAGACCGGTTCGTCCGTGCCCGCCGTCGCCACCGGCACCACGATGATCGTCCGCAAGCGTGCCACTCGCTGAATGACACGCCGTAAAGGCCGGGGCCGGTAACTATGTGCCGGCTCCGGCCTTTGCCGGTACGATGGATATAATGGATGTCTTGCCGTTGCGATAACGCCGCGGCAGACAAAATAGAAGAAACGTTCCAGAGCACAGAAAGGAACATTGATGTCAACTTCTGGCCGTTTTACGATTCCGAGTGAATCGAACTTCGCGGAGAAGACCGCGGAACTGGCCCGGTTGTGGGGTGCCGACGCGGTTCGCAACTCGGATGGCACGCAGTTGGACGACGAGGTCGTGGCGCTGGGTATGAAGGTCTACACGGCCTACTTCCCGACCCGCGCGCACAACGAGTGGATCACGCTGCACATGGACGAGACCCCGCAGGTGTACCTGCTGTCGAAGCGTGCGCTGGCGGAGAGCGACACGGTGGACGTGTCTCTGATGGACGGTTTCTTCGAGGAGCAGCTCAAGCCGAACTTCGACGCCGACCCGCACAAGTACTGGGAAGTCGTGGACCGTTCGACGGGCGCCGTGGTGCCGACCGAGCAGTGGACCGTGGACGCCGAAGCGGGCGTAGTGCACGTCTCCGGCGCGGAACTGATGCACGAGTACACGGTCTCGTTCCTCGCGTACATCATCTGGGATCCGGTCGAGATGTACAACCACCTGACGAACGGGTGGGGCGACAAGGAGCACGAGATTCCGTTCGATATCTACCACCCGGCG
>SKEJ01000011.1_pt1 | contig 139544 bp, 107 predicted proteins | sample 4826721 | NCBI WGS metagenome assembly SKEJ01 (sample SAMN11008812, study PRJNA524170) | human gut metagenome | biome: Human fecal sample; material: Feces; isolation source: fecal sample from pouch patient p31 | host: Homo sapiens | place: Israel: Tel-Aviv | collected 2015-06-02 | reverse complement strand
ATATTATTTATCGATATGTGATCGAAGTCGAAATGAAATATAAGGTGAACTACTGGTATTTGAAATTTATTTTTTATATTGTCGGAATTTATCTGATTAACTGCCGGGCCGTAGACCCGACAATTATTTTAGCCACGACGTGTCGCCAGCCAGCAGAGCAGGGAACCGCCGCAGACCATTAGCGCGCCTTGCCAGAACGAGAACGACAGCGGGGCGCTGAGCAGCACGGCTGCAAGCGCTGAGGAAAGGACGGGCGTAAAATACGAACCTACCGCCATAATGGTGACGTTGCCATGTAATATACCGACGTTCCATGCAGCATAAGCAAATCCTAAGGTAAATGCCGCAGAGATGAGTTTAATCATGACTGGCGTGCTAAATACCATTTCTGGTTGTGGCGTGAGAAAATAGTAAACCCACAGACTTGCTCCCGTTAGCAGGACAAAAACGGTAATTCCGTTAAATCCGCGTGCGTATTTATTCGTTACTGTGCAATAGGCTGCCCAGATAAACGCACCAATAAACGCCAGGAAATAACTCAATGGGCTGGTGGTGATATTATTGATGATTTCATCATAATGTAACCCATTGTCACCACCTAACACCCAGCAGACGCCAACCAGGGCTAATAATAATCCTGGTACAATCAGCCAGTTGGTTTTCTGACCATTAAACAGAATGGCAAAGAGAATTGTCAGGCTGGGCCACAGATAGTTCACCATACCCACTTCAATCGCCTGATGACGGGTCGCCGCATATCCTAAGGAAAGCGCCAGACAGATTTCATAGCTGACGAATAACAGACACCCGGCGAGTAAATAGCCTTTCGGGATCTGCCGAATACGCGGAAATCCAACCGTGAAGATTAACAGCAGCCCGCTTAATGAATAGATAGCAGCTGCGCCGCCGACCGGGCCGAGCCCCTCACTGACACCGCGAATCAATCCTACCATCGTGCTCCACAGGACGATCGCTATTAGCCCTATGAGCGTTGCTTTTTGTCGTGTCATGCTCGCTGTTTTGTCTCTCTAGCCGTTAAAAATTAAGCTGAATTTTATAGCATTTTTTTAACTGGCCTGTCAGGCAGTGGTGCGTTTTTCTACCGCTATTGAGGTAGGTCAATTTGCGCAGGCGGATTATTTTGTGGCAAACACGTGTTCTTTTTGATTTCGCGCAAAAAGATTCAGAATTTTACTGTTAGTTTCCTCGCGCAGTAATACCCCTGAAAAAAGAGGAAAGCAATGGACGTCAGTCGCAGACAATTTTTTAAAATCTGCGCGGGCGGTATGGCTGGAACAACAGTAGCGGCATTGGGCTTTGCCCCAAAGCAAGCACTGGCTCAGGCGCGAAACTACAAATTATTACGCGCTAAAGAGATCCGTAACACCTGCACATACTGTTCCGTAGGTTGCGGGCTATTGATGTATAGCCTGGGTGATGGCGCGAAAAACGCCAGAGAAGCGATTTATCACATTGAAGGTGACCCGGATCATCCGGTAAGCCGTGGTGCGCTGTGCCCGAAAGGGGCCGGTTTGCTGGATTACGTCAACAGCGAAAACCGTCTGCGCTACCCGGAATATCGTGCGCCAGGTTCTGATAAATGGCAGCGTATTAGCTGGGATGAAGCATTCTCCCGTATTGCGAAGCTGATGAAAGCTGACCGTGACGCTAACTTTATTGAAAAGAACGAGCAGGGCGTAACGGTAAACCGTTGGCTTTCTACCGGTATGCTGTGTGCCTCCGGTGCCAGCAACGAAACCGGGATGCTGACTCAAAAATTTGCCCGCTCCCTCGGGATGCTGGCGGTAGACAACCAGGCGCGCGTCTGACACGGACCAACGGTAGCAAGTCTTGCTCCAACATTTGGTCGCGGTGCGATGACCAACCACTGGGTGGATATCAAAAACGCTAACGTCGTGATGGTGATGGGCGGTAACGCTGCTGAAGCACATCCCGTCGGTTTCCGCTGGGCGATGGAAGCGAAAAACAACAACGATGCAACCTTGATCGTTGTCGATCCCCGTTTTACGCGTACCGCTTCTGTGGCGGATATTTACGCACCTATTCGTTCCGGTACGGACATTACGTTCCTGTCTGGCGTTTTGCGCTACCTGATCGAAAACAACAAAATCAACGCCGAATATGTTAAGCATTACACCAACGCCAGCCTGCTGGTGCGTGATGATTTTGCTTTCGAAGACGGTCTGTTCAGCGGCTACGACGCTGAAAAACGGCAATACGATAAATCGTCCTGGAACTATCAGTTCGATGAAAACGGCTATGCGAAACGCGATGAAACACTGACTCATCCGCGCTGTGTGTGGAACCTGCTGAAAGCGCACGTTTCCCGCTACACGCCGGACGTAGTTGAAAACATCTGTGGTACGCCAAAAGCCGACTTCCTGAAAGTGTGTGAAGTGCTGGCCTCCACCAGCGCACCGGATCGCACAACCACCTTCCTGTACGCGCTGGGCTGGACGCAGCACACCGTGGGTGCGCAGAACATCCGTACTATGGCGATGATCCAGTTGCTGCTCGGTAACATGGGTATGGCCGGTGGCGGCGTGAACGCATTGCGTGGTCACTCCAACATTCAGGGCCTGACTGACTTAGGCCTGCTCTCTACCAGCCTGCCAGGTTATCTGACGCTACCGTCAGAAAAACAGGTTGATTTGCAGTCGTATCTGGAAGCGAATACGCCGAAAGCGACGCTGGCTGATCAGGTGAACTACTGGAGCAACTATCCGAAGTTCTTCGTTAGCCTGATGAAATCTTTCTACGGCGATGCCGCGCAGAAAGAGAACAACTGGGGCTACGACTGGCTGCCGAAGTGGGACCAGACCTACGACGTCATCAAGTATTTCAACATGATGGACGAAGGCAAAGTCACCGGTTATTTCTGCCAGGGCTTTAACCCGGTTGCGTCCTTCCCGGACAAAAACAAAGTGGTGAGCTGCCTGAGCAAGCTGAAGTACATGGTGGTAATCGATCCGCTGGTGACTGAAACTTCTACCTTCTGGCAGAACCACGGCGAGTCGAACGATGTCGATCCGGCGTCTATTCAGACTGAAGTATTCCGTCTGCCTTCGACCTGCTTTGCTGAAGAAGATGGTTCTATCGCTAACTCCGGTCGCTGGTTGCAGTGGCACTGGAAAGGTCAGGACGCGCCGGGCGAAGCGCGTAACGACGGCGAAATTCTGGCGGGTATCTACCATCATCTGCGCGAGCTGTACCAGGCCGAAGGTGGTAAAGGCGTAGAACCGCTGATGAAGATGAGCTGGAACTACAAGCAGCCGCACGAACCGCAATCTGACGAAGTAGCTAAAGAGAACAACGGCTACGCGCTGGAAGATCTCTATGATGCCAATGGCGTGCTGATTGCGAAGAAAGGTCAGTTGCTGAGTAGCTTTGCGCATCTGCGTGATGACGGTACAACCGCATCGTCTTGCTGGATCTACACCGGTAGCTGGACAGAGCAGGGCAACCAGATGGCTAACCGCGATAACTCCGACCCATCTGGTCTGGGGAATACGCTGGGATGGGCCTGGGCGTGGCCGCTCAACCGTCGCGTACTCTACAACCGTGCTTCGGCGGATATCAACGGTAAACCGTGGGATCCGAAACGGATGCTGATCCAGTGGAACGGCAGCAAGTGGACGGGTAACGATATTCCGGACTTCGGCAATGCCGCGCCAGGTACACCAACCGGACCGTTTATCATGCAGCCGGAAGGGATGGGACGCCTGTTTGCCATCAACAAAATGGCGGAAGGTCCGTTCCCGGAACACTACGAGCCAATCGAAACGCCGCTGGGCACTAACCCGCTGCATCCGAACGTGGTGTCTAACCCGGTCGTTCGTCTGTATGAACAAGACGCGCTGCGGATGGGTAAAAAAGAGCAGTTCCCGTATGTGGGTACGACCTATCGTCTGACCGAGCACTTCCACACCTGGACCAAGCACGCGTTGCTCAACGCAATTGCTCAGCCGGAACAGTTTGTGGAAATCAGCGAAACGCTGGCGGCGGCGAAAGGCATTAATAATGGCGATCGTGTCACTGTCTCAAGCAAGCGTGGCTTTATCCGCGCGGTGGCGGTGGTAACGCGCCGTCTGAAACCGCTGAATGTAAACGGTCAGCAGGTTGAAACGGTGGGTATTCCAATCCACTGGGGCTTTGAGGGTGTCGCGCGTAAAGGTTATATCGCTAACACTCTGACGCCGAATGTCGGTGATGCAAACTCGCAAACGCCGGAATATAAAGCGTTCTTAGTCAACATCGAGAAGGCGTAAGGGGGCGAACAGATGGCTATGGAAACGCAGGACATTATCAAAAGGTCCGCAACTAACTCCATCACGCCGCCTTCTCAGGTGCGTGATTACAAAGCAGAAGTCGCGAAACTTATCGACGTTTCCACCTGTATCGGTTGTAAAGCCTGTCAGGTGGCGTGTTCGGAGTGGAACGACATCCGTGATGAAGTGGGGCACTGCGTCGGGGTTTACGATAACCCCGCCGATCTGAGCGCCAAGTCCTGGACTGTGATGCGCTTTAGCGAAACCGAACAGAACGGCAAGCTGGAGTGGCTGATCCGTAAAGACGGCTGTATGCACTGTGAAGATCCGGGCTGCCTGAAGGCGTGCCCGTCTGCTGGTGCAATCATTCAGTACGCTAACGGGATTGTCGATTTCCAGTCGGAAAACTGCATCGGCTGTGGTTACTGCATTGCCGGGTGTCCGTTTAATATTCCGCGCCTCAACAAAGAGGATAACCGGGTATATAAATGCACGCTCTGCGTCGATCGCGTCAGCGTCGGCCAGGAACCGGCTTGTGTGAAAACCTGTCCGACCGGGGCTATCCACTTCGGCACCAAGAAGGAGATGCTGGAGCTGGCGGAACAGCGCGTGGCGAAACTGAAAGCGCGTGGTTACGAACATGCTGGCGTCTACAACCCGGAAGGGGTCGGTGGTACGCACGTCATGTACGTGTTGCATCACGCCGATCAGCCGGAGCTGTATCACGGTCTGCCGAAAGATCCGAAGATCGACACATCGGTGAACTTGTGGAAAGGCGCGTTGAAACCGCTGGCAGCGGCTGGCTTTATCGCCACTTTTGCCGGGTTGATTTTCCACTACATCGGTATTGGCCCGAATAAGGAAGTGGACGATGACGAGGAGGAGCATCATGAGTAAGTCGAAAATGATTGTGCGCACCAAGTTTATTGATCGCGCCTGTCACTGGACCGTGGTGATTTGCTTCTTCCTGGTGGCGCTGTCCGGGATTTCGTTCTTCTTCCCGACGCTGCAATGGCTGACGCAAACCTTCGGTACGCCGCAGATGGGACGCATTTTGCACCCGTTCTTCGGCATTGCGATTTTCGTCGCGCTGATGTTTATGTTTGTGCGTTTTGTGCATCACAACATCCCGGATAAGAAAGATATTCCGTGGCTGTTGAACATTGTCGAAGTATTAAAAGGCAATGAGCACAAAGTGGCGGATGTTGGTAAGTACAACGCCGGGCAGAAGATGATGTTCTGGTCGATCATGAGCATGATTTTCGTGCTGCTGGTGACCGGGGTGATTATCTGGCGTCCGTACTTTGCGCAGTACTTCCCGATGCAGGTTGTTCGCTACAGCCTGCTGATTCACGCGGCTGCGGGTATCATCCTGATCCACGCCATCCTGATCCATATGTATATGGCATTCTGGGTGAAAGGATCGATTAAAGGGATGATCGAAGGGAAGGTGAGCCGTCGCTGGGCGAAGAAACACCATCCGCGCTGGTATCGTGAAATCGAGAAGGCAGAAGCGAAAAAAGAGAGTGAAGAAGGGATATAATCTCTTTTGAACTTTAAGCTGAAAATGGCGCTTTAAGAAGCGCCATTTTTTTATTGCGTAACCAGACGGCGCAGTCGCGACACATCCACCGTTTTTTCAGCCTCTGCCAGGCTCCAGGCGTTTTGCAGATTCAGCCACATTTGCGGCGAACTGCCGATCACCACGGAAAGTTTAATTGCCATTTCTGGCGTCAAAGCTGCTTTTCCGGTCAGCAATCGGCTTGCCGTTGAGGGAGCAATTTCCATTGCTCTGGCAAACTCGCGCAGGCTGACATTAAGTTCGTCCAGTGATTCCTGAATAATGTCCCCCGGGCGGGGATGATTGGCCATTTTCATCAGTGTCTTTACTCTCAGTAGCGTTCCTTCACCAGGAGCACTATCATTATTGTTCCTTCCTACGCAACAATAATCCACTTAGCCATTTCATGTTGGAGAGTGTGCGATGCTGCGACCCGAACATGGCAGTCGCAGCAAAGGCCTCTTAGCGGCGGAAATCAATCACCATACGGCCACGGATTTTGCCTTCTTCCATCTCAGTAAAGATTGTGTTGATGTCCGCTAACGGACGCAGGGCGACCTTCGGTACCACTTTGCCTTCGGCGGCAAACTGGAAGGCTTCAGTTAAATCCTGGCGCGTGCCGACCAGCGAACCGACCACTTCAATACCATCCAGCACAAGGCGTGGGATATCCAGGCTCATAGACTCCGGCGGCAGACCGACTGCCACAACACGCCCGCCTGCACGGACAGCATCAACTGCCGAGTTAAACGCAGCTTTAGCTACCGCTGTCACCACCGCAGCGTGAGCGCCACCGGTTTTTTCCTGCACAATTTTGGCGGCGTCTTCGGTGCGTGAGTTAATCGCTAAATCAGCGCCCATTTCGGTTGCCAGTTTTAACTGCTCATCATTGACATCAATGGCGATCACTTTCGCGTTAAAGACATTCTTCGCGTATTGCAGGGCGAGGTTACCCAGACCGCCAAGACCGTAGATAGCAATCCACTGCCCTGGACGAATTTTTGACAGCTTAACGGCTTTGTAGGTGGTGACCCCTGCACAGGTAATGCTGCTGGCCGCCGCCGAGTCCAGGCCATCTGGCACTTTTACCGCGTAATCGGCGACCACGATGCACTCTTCCGCCATCCCGCCATCAACGCTGTATCCGGCATTTTTAACTGAACGGCAGAGCGTTTCGTTACCACTATTACAGTATTCGCAATGACCGCATCCTTCGTAGAACCACGCCACGCTGGCACGATCGCCTGGTTTTAATGAGGTGACACCTGGGCCAACTTCTGCCACCACACCGATGCCTTCATGGCCCAGAATTACGCCGGTTTTGTCACCAAAATCGCCATTCTTAACATGAAGATCGGTATGACATACACCACAACACTCCATTTTCAGCAGGGCTTCGCCATGTTTCAGTGAGCGCAGTGTTTTATCCGTAACGTCAACATGATGATCCTTCGTAACAACTGCAGCCTTCATAGTTCCTCCTTTTCGGATGATGTTCTGCATAGCAGGTGAGGCAAATGAGATTTATTCGCCACTACCCAGTATGGATGAGATCTGAAAAAGGGAGAGGGAAATTGCCCGGTAGCCTTCACTACCGGGCGCAGGCTTAGATGGAGGTACGGCGGTAGTCGCGGTATTCGGCTTGCCAGAAATTATCATCAATGGCCTGTTGCAGAGCTTCGGCGGAGGTTTTCACCGCCACGCCTTGCTGCTGCGCCATTTTGCCAACCGCAAACGCAATTGCGCGGGAGACTTTCTGTATATCTTTCAGTTCCGGTAGTACCAGACCTTCGCCGTTCAGGACCAGCGGCGAATACTGAGCAAGCGTTTCACTTGCCGACATCAGCATTTCATCGGTGATACGTGACGCGCCGGAAGCAATAACACCCAGCCCGATGCCCGGGAAAATAAAGGCGTTATTACACTGGGCGATAGGGTAGATTTTATCTTTCCATACCACTGGATTAAATGGACTGCCAGTGGCGACCAGCGCGTTACCTTCAGTCCAGGCGATAATGTCCTGCGGTGTTGCTTCGACGCGTGAAGTCGGGTTAGACAGCGGCATCACGATCGGACGCGGACAGTGTTTATGCATCTCACGGATGATCTCTTCCGTAAACAGCCCGGTCTGTCCTGAGACGCCAATCAGAATATCTGGTTTTACATTGCGCACCACATCCAGCAGTGACAGCACATCGCTGTCGGTATCCCAGTCACTGAGGTTTTCGCGTTTCTGCACCAGTTTGGTCTGGAAAGGCAGCAGGTTCGGCATCTTGTCGGTCAGCAGGCCAAAGCGATCGACCATAAAGACTTTCTGCCGCGCCGTTTCCTCGCTTAATCCTTCACGCTGAGTCTGGGCAATGATCATTTCGGCAATCCCGCACCCCGCAGAGCCTGCGCCGAGGAAGACAATCTTTTTCTCGCTCAGTTGACCACCCGCCGCGCGGCTGGCTGCGATCAGTGTGCCGACCGTTACCGCCGCGGTGCCCTGAATGTCATCGTTAAAAGAACAAATTTCATTGCGATAGCGGTTAAGTAACGGCATCGCATTTTTTTGTGCGAAGTCTTCAAACTGCAACAGTACGTCCGGCCAGCGTTGTTTCACAGCCTGGATAAATTCATCAACGAATTCATAGTATTCGTCGTCAGTGATACGCGGATTACGCCAGCCCATATACAGCGGATCGTTAAGCAGCTGTTGGTTGTTCGTCCCGACATCCAGCACCACCGGAAGGGTATACGCCGGGCTGATGCCGCCACAGGCGGTATAGAGTGACAGTTTACCGATCGGAATGCCCATCCCTCCGATGCCCTGGTCACCAAGCCCCAGAATACGTTCGCCGTCAGTCACCACAATCACTTTGATATTATGGTTTGGTACGTTTTGCAGAATATCGTCCATATTGTGGCGGTTCTGGTAAGAGATAAACACACCGCGTGAACGGCGGTAGATCTCAGAAAAACGCTCACAGGCTGCGCCGACGGTTGGGGTGTAAATGACTGGCATCATCTCATCAAGATGATTGTTTACCAGACGGTAGAAGAGGGTTTCGTTAGTGTCCTGGATGTTACGCAGGTAGATGTGTTTGTCGATTTCGGTTTTGAATCCCTGATACTGGATCCATGCTCGTTCCGCTTGTTCTTCGATGGTTTCGACCACTTCCGGCAGTAACCCCAGCAGGTTGAAGTTACGGCGTTCTTCCATGCTGAAGGCGCTGCCTTTATTCAACAACGGAAATTCCAGCAATACAGGGCCAGCGTAAGGGATATAAAGCGAACGCTGTTTTTTTGTTTTTGGTTCCATGTCACTCACTCTTTTTTGAATATCCATCCCTGGCACGCTTTTATCGTCTTTGCTTTACCGCCAGGGCGTCGGCCCCAAGTATAAAGCAGATAAAAACAAAAACACCATTGCGCAGGCAATGGTGTTTAATCGTCATTGAGGACTGATGGTTATGAATTACTTTTCAGCGGGGCGTTTTCTGCCGGTTGGGTTATTTACCACGCTGGATTTGTCACCTTCAGTAACTATTTTGCGCTGGTTAGATATTTTATGGTCCAGTCCAAGAATATGACGTGCCTGACGGTTCGATTTCATTTTAACTCCTCAATCCTGTTGCTAGTTTTAAGGACAACATCGCCGTAGCGAAGAAACACGTGCTAAACCCCTAAATTAGGTTGCCGATCAAGCATAGCACCTTAAAGTGTAGGGTGCTGGCCACTGACCACATAATTGATCGTTTGCTGGTAGATATCACTGAGGATGTCGTTATCAGAAGCTTCCACCCATTTGGTCAGCTCCATGAGAATGTCATCTTCAGTGACAACACCGTGCTCTGCCCGAAGGCCTTGCTCAATGGCATTAACCAGAGCGGGTTCTGCTGTTGAATTTTCTGCCTGATAATAAGTAAACATAGTGATTCTCCGTGTCTGTGTATTTATGGTGTCTGCTACGGATCGCAGATTTATAAAGCACATTCAGCATGGCAAATATTTGCCGCTTCGTTGTTAAGATTAGTCCTGGTTGATAATTTTTATATTTTAACCCCATGATATTGATAGGTATTATTATTGTGGTGAGTTGAATGATATTGATGCAATATCTCTTGATATATATATTCCCGGTAATCTATTGTGGGAATTTAATTTAAGTGCAGAAGTAATATTTTCGCCGGATTTTATTCGGAATAACCTGCTTATCCTCGTGCGGTTTCTCACGTAGTCTATAATTTCCTTTTTAAGCCCACAGGAGAGCAACAATGACAATCCATAAGAAAGGTCAGGCACACTGGGAAGGCGATATCAAACGCGGGAAGGGAACTGTATCCACCGAGAGCGGCGTGCTGAACCAACAGCCGTATGGATTTAACACGCGTTTTGAAGGCGAAAAAGGAACCAACCCTGAAGAACTGATTGGCGCAGCGCATGCCGCATGTTTCTCAATGGCGCTTTCATTAATGCTGGGGGAAGCGGGATTCACGCCAACATCGATTGATACCACCGCCGATGTGTCGCTGGATAAAGTGGATGCCGGTTTTGCGATTACTAAAATCGCACTGAAAAGCGAAGTTGCGGTGCCGGGTATTGATGCCTCTACTTTTGACGGCATTATCCAGAAAGCAAAAGCAGGATGCCCGGTTTCTCAGGTACTGAAAGCTGAAATTACGCTTGATTACCAGTTGAAATCATAAAGCGTTGCCGTATGACGCGTCAGGCGCGTGATTGCCTGATGCGTTGTTAGCGTCTCTACAGCGCCCGCCAGCACCGGATCTCACGTCCGTCCTCCCTTATTGTTAATGATTGCCGGACTTCACACCCGTGGGTTGCCAGAGGGCAACGTTCGCAGAAAAAACAGCCTTGTGGCAACGTGCGGTTTCCTGGTAGATCCGTTTTACGTAATGCCCATTCTTCCTCCAGCGGTTTATCAATGGCGGGGAGGGAATCCAGCAATAATCGGGTGTATGGATGTGCCGGAGCTGTCAGCACCTGTTGCGCGTCTCCTAATTCCACAATCTGTCCGAGATACATCACCGCCACCCGATCGCTCATATGACGTATCACGGAGACATTGTGTGAAATCAGCACATAAGTCAGCTCGCGATTTTCCTGTAGCGTTACCAGTAAATTGAGGATCTGCGCCTGCACGGAGATATCCAGCGCCGAGGTTGGTTCATCAAGCACAATCACGTCAGGCTGCGAAGAGAGTGCTCTGGCAATGGCGATACGTTGCCGCTGCCCGCCTGAGAACGCATGAGGCAAGCGATCGAGATACTCCGGACGAATACCCACCTGCACAGCCAGCTCCTCTGCCAACGCTCGCCGCTGTTGTTCACTACTACGCTTAGCAATCCAGAGCGGTTCCGTGATGATGCGCCACACCGGTAAGCGCGGATTAAGCGAAGAGAGCGGGTCCTGAAACACCATCTGCATAATGCGTTGTGATCCTGAACGGATGTACTGCCCGTGGCTCGGTTGCAGCATACCCATTAAAAGCTGTGCGAGGGTGCTTTTGCCGCAGCCTGACTCACCGACGATCCCTAAGGTTTCACCACGACGGATCTGTAAATCAATACCATTGATGACATGAACATGTTCCGTAGTTTTACCAAGCCAGTTTTTTCGGGCCGGGAAATTGATATGGACGTCGCGTAACGTTAATAACGTGTCAGACACTAATGACCTCCTGCTGAGGATACCAACAGGCGCAGCGGTGGTTGTTGTCACCACACGCTGTCAGCGCCGGGACGTTTTCACACTGTGCACCTGCCGCATAGCAACGATCGCGAAAAGCGCAGCCGTCAGGCAAATGGGTGAGGTTTGGTACCGTCCCCGGAATAGCGGGTAATGGCTGGCGCGGTATTCCATGTTCCGGTGCGCATTGCAGCAAACCAATGGTATACGGATGCCGGGGATGATGGATAACGTCTGCCGTCACGCCGCTTTCAATCACGCTTCCGGCATACATCACGTAAACGCTATCGCACAGTTGCGACACCACGGCCATATCATGGCTGATGAACAGTACCGCAGTTCCACTGGCGCGGGCTTTATGTTTAAGCAGACGCAGTACCTGCAACTGTACCGTGACGTCCAGCGCCGTAGTCGGTTCGTCGGCAATAATCAATTGCGGCTCGCAGGAGAATGCCAGCGCAATCATTACCCGCTGGCGCATACCACCTGAAAGCTCAAACGGATAGCGCGACATAACTTCCACGGCATCCGGGATTTGCATCTCTTCCAGCAGGGCAATCGCTTTAGCTCTGGCTTCCCGACGACTTATTGGTTGATGATGGCGGATCACGTCCATCATCTGAAGACCTATTCGACGTGTCGGATTGAGGGCGGTCATCGGTTCCTGAAAGATCATCGCCACTCGTGCGCCGCGCCACTGACGAAGCTGCTTTTCCCGAGCGTTAAGAACATCTTCTCCCAGCAGTGAAATATGTCCCCGATGTACGCAATAACTGCCCGTCGGTAGCAGACGCATAATCAACATTGCAGTGACTGATTTACCCGAGCCGGATTCTCCCACCAGACCGACAATTTCACCGCGGTTGATTTTCAATGACACATTGTTGAGCGCGTGAACGTCGCCGTTAAAACCGGGGAAACTCAAATGCAGTTGTTGAATGTCCAGAACGGGTTGAGTCATGACTGCTTTCCTCCTGCTTTCGGGTCAAGCAGATCGCGAATACCATCGCCAAAGAGATTAAACCCGACGGCGGTAAGCAAAATCGCTGCCCCCGGAAATGCGCAATACCACCATTGATCGAGCACATAGTTGCGACCATTCGCCACCATCGCCCCCCATTCAGCACTCGGTTGTTGAGCACCAAGGCCAATAAATCCCAACGTGGCGGCCATTAAAATCGCGCTACCGATATCCAGCGATGCCTGCACAATCAGCGGCGGCAGGGAGTTACGTAAAATATGCCAGTTGATCAGATGCCAACGCGACGCACCAAAGGTTTTCGCCGCCTGAACATAGGTATACTGGCGAACAACTAATGTTTGCCCCCGCGCCAGGCGCACATAAAAGGGAATTCGTACAATAGCAATCGCCAGCATGGCGTTAAACAAACTCGGCCCGAGAGCGGCTGCCAGTGCCATTGTCAGTACCAGCGAAGGAATCGACAGCATAATGTCCATGATGCGCATGATAATCGCGTCTGCGCGTCCGCCAAGCACACCGGATAGACACCCGAGTAGCGACCCCATCATACCTGCAATGGCGACCACCACTAATCCGGCGAGAATTGATTGCTGACTGCCGACCAGTACGCGGCTAAACAGATCGCGTCCCACTTCATCGGTGCCAAACCAGTGCGCCGCAGAAGGCGGCAAAAGGCGGGCGGTTAAATCAATGGCGTTGGGATCATGCGTCGCCAGCCACGGTGAAAAAATCATCATCAGTAGCATTAATACAATGATGACTGCGCCGGTCACGGTGAGCGGACTGCCTTTCAGCATCCATACCAGTTTTGCACCGTTAAATCGCGTTTGTTTTTGTGGGCGTACGGCGGACGTTTCCTCGCTTAGCATCATTCACCACCTCCACGTCCGATACGCGGATCAATCCACAAATAGAGCAAATCCACCACCAGGTTGACCAGCACATAAGCAAATGAAACCACGACGGCAAAGCCCATCACTGCCGGGAAGTCGAGCGCCTGTATTGATGTTACTACCCATGCACCCATTCCGGGCCAGGCAAAAACGGTTTCGGTGAGCACTGCGCCATACAACAAATCGCCCAGCGCCAGACCCAATACGGTAATCGAGGGGATCAACGCATTGGGTAGCGCATAACATAAAACGATATACCAGCCGGGCAAGCCGCTGGCCCGGGCGGTACGAATGTAATCTTCACTCAATTGTTCCAGCATCGCTGAGCGGATCTGGCGGGCGACAATCCCCAGGTGAACGAACGCCAGCGTTAATGCCGGTAAGATGAGATGTTGCAGCACATTGAAGAAGACTTCACCGTTACCTTCAAGCAGCGCATCGAGCAGATAAAAGCCGGTAACGTGCGTTGGTGGATCCAGCCAGTCATCAAGCCTTCCGCCGCCGGGAAGAATTTGCAGATGACCATAAAACAGCACAATGACGCCCAGCCCAAGCCAGAACGCAGGTGTGGAGATTCCGGTAATGGCCATTATTCGCACCAGATGATCCAGCCAGCGATTTCGCCAGACTGCAGAGAGTATGCCCAGCGGGATGCCAATCAGGAGTGCCAGCAGCAGGGCACAAAAAGCCAGTTCCAGCGTCGCCGGGAAAAATATGCGCAACTCTTCCAGCACCGGACGCCCGGTACGAATGGATGTTCCCAGGTCACCCTGAAACAGGTCGCTGACGTAGCGGTAAAACTGTACGTACAGTGGCTGGTCCAGTCCCAGTTGCTGGCGAATATTATCCACGATAGCATCGCTGGCGCGGTCACCCGCCAGTAACCGCGCCGGATCGCCGGGGATCAGGTGCGAGATAATAAACGTTATCACACAGACGCCCGCCACCACGAGCACCAGCCCCCAGCAGCGTTGGCGTAAAATACTCCAGAAGGTCACGTTATTTACTCATGGTATTGATATTGAAGACCTGTTCCAGCATGGGATTGAACACAAAGCCTTTCACCTCTTTGTTCATCGCCAGTTGGTAGTTTTTCTGGAACAGGTACACATAAGCAGCGTCATCAATGACGATTTTCTGTGCCTGCTGGTAGTCCCGGGTACGCTGCGTCTGGTCGGTGGTCGCTAGCGCATTGCGCAGTAACTTATCGACCTCACTGTTTTCATAGAACGAGCGGTTACCCGGCAGACCTTTTTTGTCGGACTCAAACCAGTAATTCATAAACATATACGGGTCGGCAAAATCCGGACTCCAGTTGCCAATCGCGATGTCGTAATCACCTTTACCCACTCTGTCGCGCATGGTGGCGTTCGCCAGCTTTTCCAGCTTCACATTGATGCCCAGCTTGTTGAGACTGGATTGTGTCGCCAGAGCAATAGGCTCCCAGTTCGGATCATTATCAGAATAGAGAAACGTCAGGCTGGTGGGTTTGCTCGTCACTTTATCCCATTCGGCTTTGGCTTTCGTTTCGTCATGGTTGTATTGCATTGCCGTCGCATCGTATCCCCACATGCCTTCCGGAATCGGGCCGCGCATTTGTTTTCCGTTACCACTCAGAATGCCGTTAACCATACCCTGATAATCGGTAGACCAGGAAATGGCCCGACGCAGATCCGCCTGATTAAGTGGCGCTTTGCTGTTATTCAGATACAGATAGGTGACGCGCAGTGACGGATACTCTGCCACATTGACTTTGTTTTCCTGCTTCAGTGCGTTGAGTTGATCCACCGGCAGCGCATCGGCAATGTCAATGTCGCCACGGGAGAGCTGCAGGCGACGGGAAGCACTTTCACCGATAATTTTTACCGATACCCGTTTGAAATTCGGTTTATTGCCGGGGTAATGCGGATTTGGCACCAGAACTAATTGCTGACCTTTTTGCCAGCTTTTCAGCATAAACGGTCCGGAGCCAGCGGTATTTTGCGCGAGGAAACCACGGGCATCATCCGCCGCATGCTCCTTTAAGACCGCCGGATTGATAATGGATGCACCGTCATTCGCCAGCGTGTAGAGGAACGGTGCGAATGGCTGGCTAAGGGTAAACCTCACTGTATGTTCGTCGGGAGCATCAATCTTTAAATCTTTGGGAAATGCTTCTGCTGGCCCCTGGCCGATTTTTAGTAACCGCTCAAAAGAGAGTTTTACTGCTTCGGCAGTGACAGGTGTGCCATCGGCAAATTTAGCGTCGTTTTTCAGGGTGAACGTCCACTCTTTTTGATCGTCAGACGCTTTCCAGCTACTTGCCAGATCGCCTTCAACGTCGGTTGAGCCTTTATCACCGTCCGTTTTGTACTGAACCAGTCGCTGATAAGACGGGTAGGTCACTGTCCAGTCGTTATTATCAATTGTCACCGCTGGGTCGAGGGTTTGTGGGTCGGCAGCTTTACCGATCACCAGCATATCTTTCGGTACGGCGGCGTGCGCAACCGGCATTGTTGTGGCAAGGACGATCGCGAGCAATGTAGGACGAAACAAAATCGATCTCTTCATGACAGTTTCCTGATTAACTGGCGTGCTGTGTGCCAGGGGATATAAAACAGGTGAATTGATCAGCGAGTAGTGGGTAACTCGCTGCCTGGGGTAATTCGAAGTGCCACCATTCGCTCGGGATACCGACAAAGCCACCGCCAGTCATAATCGCATTCAGCAACAGCCGATTGCGCTGAGCGGCTGGCGGGACGGAAGGGTGATAAGCATGGGAACGTTCGTGCATTTCATCGAACTCTGCACCCATATCCAGTATGTTCCCGTGCTCATCACGAAGCGTCAGGTCGATCGCCGTGCCACGGCTGTGATTAGAACCGACCGCCACATCAACAACATATTGCGGGTCTGGGCAGGCTTGCCACAACATCGCCTGTGCTTGTTGTGGGCGATACGCATCGTAAATCACCAGTTGTAAGCCTGACAGCTGGGCGATACTGATACTTTTCGCCAGCGCGGTAATCGCATCCTTGTGTAACAGACAACGCGCTTGCTGATAAATAGCTTTACCTGTGATGTTATCAGCGCAGGCGTATTTCAGTTCGATCTCCAGATCAGGGAAGGTCACGGCTAAATCAACCAGTTCGGTGGTATCCGACATAAACGGTTCCTGTATAAGACAAAAATTGCTGCGCTTTCCGCTTATGCAGATCTCATGCCATGCCGGGATAAGCGCCAGAATGCTGGCTTAAAGTTATATTTTTTAACTTTTGATCAACATTTGTGCAGCGTAGTGCAGTTTTGGTGCAAGAGGGGAAGTTAAGGAAGGAATCTCCCGGAATCGTAGCTGAAATCACAGTATTTAAGTGACAGTGTCACGTTAAAAGAAAACCCGCGAGTGCGGGCGAGAGGAAAATGTCAGATTTTCAGCGGTAACACGCTGCTCATCCAGCCTGGAATTTCTTCGGCGGGTAGGGGGCGGGAAAAGAAATATCCCTGAATAACGCGACAGTGGATCTTGCGTAGCATCTCAAATTGCTCTTTGGTTTCGACGCCTTCCGCCACGACGGTTAAATTAAGGCTTTGCCCAATGCTGGTAATGGCTTCAAGTAAGGCAAGGATGCGTTTTTCGGTCAGACAACGATCGACAAAACTTTTGTCAATTTTGATTTCCGTTACTGGAAGACTGACTAAGCGGGATAATCCGGAAAAGCCCGTGCCAAAATCATCTACCGATAAACCCACGCCCATATCGCGCAGGATCTGAATGCGCTTAAAGATTTCGGTATCGTGTTCCATCATCATGCTTTCCGTGATTTCTACCGTCAGCTGGTGGCCGTCAATACCCCAGGCTTGCATTGCATCAGACACCTGATTAGGCAGCTGATTACTGCGAAAGTGCAGCGCCGACAAGTTCACGGATAACGCCGGGATATGAATATTCTGGCTACGCCATTCTGCTAACTGACGGCAAGCTTCCGCGATGACCCAGCGTCCAATATTTTCGATTTCACCGATCTCTTCTGCGAGAGGAATAAACCGTGAAGGGGGCACATGACCATGCAGGGGATCGTGCCAGCGAGCAAGGGCTTCGATGCCGTACAGTTCACCCGTTTCTGCGAAGATTTGTGGCTGGTAAACCAGTTTCAGTTGGTTATTGCTAATTGCTTCTTTCAGCGCCGCGCCTAAAACCAAACGCTCTTTTACCATTTCGTTCATCGCCGGGCTGAAGAACTGCCAGCCGTTACCGCCATTTTTGCGAATAAAATCCATTGCATTGTGAGCAGTGGAGAGCAGGTAATCGCGGTTTTTACCCACGTCGTAGCTGATGCCAATGCTCAAGGTGAGCGGGAATGGTTTATCGTCAATCATTATCGGCTTGCTGACCACATTCCGTAGCTCATCGGCGATCTGCGTAATGTTACTGACGTCGTTTTCGAGGCTCACGAGGACAAACTGCGTACCTTCGATACGACAGAGATATTGATCCGGTTTGAGTTTTTCACGAAAGCGATTGACCACTTCCAGCAATGCCTGATCGGCCCACGCATAGCCAAGGCTATCAATCACATCCTGAATATGGTCAACACCGATGAGATACACCACTGGAGAGACGGCTTTGTCGACCAGGTCATCGAGGTAATTGTGCAGGTTATTGCGATTTGGCAGACCGGTCATCGGATCAAATTGGATGAGTTGTTCAATATGCTGACGGCTTTTTTCCTGTTCCAGCGCCAGCGCGGCCATATGCTGGCTGATATCTGCCACGCGTTCGATAAAGGCGCTGGTTTCTGCTCCTGACGAGGTTTTAATTTGCAGGATCCCCGCCGGCGCGCCATCACGCTGACGAATGGTCGCTGACCAGCTTTGCGCATTTTGAACTTCTGTACCGTGCGAAGATGACGCCCAGTGTATCGGCATCCCGTTGCGCAGCGCGTACAGCGAAACATGCGATTCGTTGAGTACAGATTCGATGTTACGACAAATGATTTCCCCCATTTCATGAAATGGCGGGCTGCTGCACATGGCGGCGAGAATATTGCCTTCAAGCTGGCGGATTTGCCGTTCTTCGGTGATATCCGAGAAGGTCATTACCAGGTTCTGCAGATGCGCGAGCACGTCATAAACCGGGCTGATAGAGGCTTTAATCCAGATTTTTTCACCGGTGCGCGTCAACAGCAGAAATTCATCCTGATCGCGGGCGGTTTTCCATAGCAACTGTTGTAAACGAATGCGGTTATCGGCAGGGAATTCAGGAATGTTAAGGAGTGAATCGGGCTGCATACCGCTGGCTTCGCTAATGCAGTAACCAAACATTTCGGTAAATGCGCGATTGCACTGCACAATATGGCGTTCCGGATCGAGGACAATCACCGGTCGGTCGAGATGGTCAACGGCAATAATCAATTGTCGGGTCTGTTCTTTTTGCGCCATTTCTACGCTGGCATCCCGTACCAGCGCCAGGTAATAAACTTTCCCCTCGGCGCTCACTTTCGATAGCGCAAAACGGGTCCAGATTTTACTGCCGTCTTTTTTCTCCAGCTGCAGCTCCCGACTCATCCCCTCGACGCGCGCTTTACCGCCTTCACGGTTATGACGAATGTATTCAGGATGCGCAGGACGCAAATCCCGCGGAATCAGCATATCAATGTTATTGCCAATGACTTCTTCACGTTTGTACCCCCAGAGCTTCTCTGCGGCGGGGTTGAAAAACATCACTTCATCATTTTCGTTAATTAACACCGCACCCATCATATTTTGCTCAAGGGCGGGGAAAAAAATGCCATCGGCGGCATTATCCGCATCGGTTAGCTTCATAATTACCTCTGCATCCTGACGCATCTAAAGACTGGCTTTCCAGAGTTCAACACGGTTTCTACCTCGTCTTTTGGCGATATACAGAGCTTCATCGGCTATTTGAATGAGGCGCTCATAGTCAGGATGACCATTAAACATGGCGGCACCGATGGAAAGTGAGAGGGCAATATCCTCGCCGTTTGCGGCTTTCAGTTTGGTTTTCTCCACCCGACTGCGAATACGTTCTGCGGTACGTAACGTTTCGTTTTCCGAAGCTTCAGTCAAAACAATGATAAATTCATCGCCCCCGTAGCGGAAAACATAATCACTACTGCGGACGTTGTCATAAAAGGCCTGAGAGACTTTACGCAGAATTTCATCGCCAGTGTTATGGCCCCACGTATCGTTAATCTCTTTGAATTTATCAACGTCAATAATCAGCACTGACAGCGGTGTACCGGTCCGGTTGGCATGGGCAATTTCGCGTTTGAAGATCGTCGGCAGGAAACGGCGGTTAAGTAATTTCGTCAGTACATCCATACCGACTTCGTGGCGCGATACTTCTTCAAACAATTCACGCAGCAAGGTAATAATTTGCGATACGGTATTTCTTATCTGTAATAAAAATTTCACCCGTAAACTTCTGTTATTCAAATTCCTGGTGTTACGCATGGTTTGATTGAAAATACCGTCGAAATCCTGAATCAGACGGGAGATATGGCCCACTTCGGCTATGCCGCTAAAATAATGTCGACCTTTATGGTTAAACCACAGGCCAAAATCAGCCTGGCTTAAAGGCAAACTACTGCCTAAATCAGAATCCAGCAGGACTTTATAGATAATATCTATTTCCCATGAAAGTATTGAGGCTATTTGCCGTTCTTTTTCTTCTTCGGCATTTTCCAGTAACGAGAAGATACGATAGTTTTCATCTTCCTTTGAGGCACTACTGTCACTAAAGGTAAACGCGCGGGTCATCACTTCCATAGCGATATCAATACTGTTAATCGAGAAATGGTAGACCTGAAGTTTTTCCGCGGCGGAATAATCCGAAGAGAAGATGACCGGATAGAGGATTTTTTTCAGCACCCGAAACCCCATCTCGACAATTTCTACCGGAATTCCTATGCGGGCATGCACTTCCGCGACGGTATGCTGGATTTGTATTAGCCTTTCGACATCGTCAACCTGGGCAGAAAGCACGTTAATAATCCAGCGTTCCATCGCACTTTTCAACTGCCGCTCAACTTGTTCATTACTCAAGAATTCTTCGGCATGCGGGTCGATACGGACAATTCGGTAAAACTCAATACTCAGATAATGGGCATGCGCAACGGCAATTTCCGCGGCTTTAGCACGAATGAGCGGATCTGCTTGTTCGACAAGCCCGGTCCACTCATCTTTCATTCTTTTAAAATACATCTCCATAATTCACACCCTTATAAGGCTGGGAAAGCAGACGGAATCAAAACGAAACGCAACGTGCGAGATCGACTAACTGCACCATACTCTCCTGAAATATGAAGATATACTGAAAACAAATAAGCGACTTAGGACAGTTTCAATCTACGCTACTGTTCTTCAGAAGAGTATAGCCCATCGTAATTATTTTTCGGTGACAGCGAATATCGTATGTTTTTTCATGTTCATACATTTTTATTAGGGGATTTATGACTGTTTAACTAAGTGTGGTTAATTGCGTAGTTAATTTGACTTAAGTAAGCATGATTACTAGTGGGATATTTCAAGAGGGTAACAAGCCGGGGGGAAAGCACCGGCTTGTTACAAAGTAAGAATGGGAGTTTAACTGCCCCAACGACTTTGCAGATAGCTGACCGCTTGTTGAGTCTGTGGCTTATTCAGATAGTCCTCACGGAACAAGATTGTGCCGCTAATTTCTGGCACGGCATCGTTAAGATCGAGCTGCTTTTTCAGTTCCGGTACGCCGCCGTTAATTATCCAGTCTGGCTCTATCTTTGAAGGTTCACCCACTTTATAGAAGGCGATACCGATATACAGGCGGGTCCTGGTCGGTTTAACGACATCCGCCCACCATTTTGCCAACACGTCATAACGCGCGGCACTCCGTGAGAATGGCCAGTAAATTTGGGGAGCAATGTAATCCAGCAACCCTTGTTCCACCCATCGACGGGTATCAGCGTAGGATTCGTCATAGGCTGCCGCGCCTCGGGTATCGGAACCGAGCGGATCGTGTGATCGGTTACGCCACACGCCTGCCGGGCTAACGCCAAATTCGACTTCCGGCTTAATGCTTTTAATGGTGTGCGATACCTTCGCAATTAACTGCTGAGTATTGTTGCGCCGCCAGTCTGCTTTTGACGCAAATGCGCCGCCGTATTTGCGGTACGTTTCATTATCATTTAGCCGTGAACCTGGCGACTCAGTATAGAAATAGTCGTCAAACTGCACGCCATCTACCGGATAGCGGGAAACCACTTCTGCAACTATTGATGTGATCCAGTCCTGAACCTCAGGTATGCCCGGGTCGAGGACAAAGCGATCGCCGGACGTTCTGATCCAGTCGCGGTGTTGCACATAGACGCTCGCCGGTTGTTGAGACAGGGTGCTATTCAGTTCCCTGATAGTACCGGGCTTCGTATTAACCGATACGCGATAGGGGTTAAACCAGACGTGTACTTTCATCCCACGCTTGTGGGCTTCGTCGAGCATGAATTGCAGCGGATCGTAACCCGGATTTTCACCAATCTTACCGGTCATAAGATCGGACCACGGCAAAATTTTCGATGGCCACAGGGCGGTACCGTCTGGCTTGACCTGGAAAAAGACCGTGTTTATGCCGAGACGTTGCAGATGATCCAGTTTGTCGATCATCGCCTGTTGTTGTACACGGGCCCGGCTGGTGGGGTTACTAATGTTAACCGAGGAAACCGGTGGCCAGTCGAGGCGAGACACCGTGGCCAGCCAGATGCCACGCATCGGTTGTGACGATTGTTGCGTCGTGGCTGGTGGCTTTGAACCCGCTGGTGGTGTCACCATGGACTCTGGAGGCGTGCTTTTACAACTACACAGTAAAAGTGCCAGTGCAACCAGTATCGCTGGTCTTCTAATCGCTAATTTCTCGTTTCGGGAGCAGATATCCATATGTGCTGGTTTCCGGTAAACAGATGTGCGCTCATTCTCGTACTTATCCCGGTTAAGTCAATACGACAGCAAGCACGAAAAAGGGAGCGATGAATTATCGCTCCCTTGTCTTATAACCATTCAGACATGGTTAGTGTTTCTTGTCATTCATCACAATATAGTGTGGTGAACGTGCACGCGGGTGCAGGAAGAAGTGACCTTTTGGTGCGTTCTGACTGTTGATTGGCTCCAGAGTGACGCCGGTATTCCCTTTGCCTTTACGATCATGAACAGCATAGAGAATAAAGGGCAGGGCAAGTACCACCAGGAAACTCACGACCAGTAATTCAACATACATATCGGTAGAGTCACCCTGGATGTTATCCGGCGGCAGGAAGGAAACAATAAACGCCATAATTGAAGTCAGCAGACCGACAATAGCCACGACCAGTTTCACCCCTTTACCACCAGGGATATTAAATGTGCGTTTTAAGTCAGGATGTTTAAGAACCAACACAATGTAGCCAATAAACAGCATGAAATAAGCACACAGATAAATCACCACCGTCAGTGCCAGTGCGATCAGGAAGGACATGTTGTTACCGCCACCGGTATTGGTGAGGATGATCAACGCGATAGAAGTAATCACCAGCTGCGAAATGACCAGCGTTACCGGTACGCCATTTTTGTTCATTTTAGCGAATGCTGCTGGCAGCAGGTTTTTCTGCGCTGTGACATACATCCCGCGAGAAGGACCAACAATCCAGGAAGCGATTTCCGCCAGAACACCCAGCAACAGCAGTGCGGAGATCACGCGAACCGTCCACTCAATTTCCGGTGCCACATGTGACATCAGAACGGTAAAGGTTTGCATTACCCCTGCGGAGAGGTTGATTTCATTACCCGGAATGACCATCGCAATAGACAAACCGCCAACAGAGCTTAAGCAGATTGCCGCTACCATCAGCAGTAACATAGCCAGTGGATAGTCGCGCCCGGGGTTGCTCATTTCATTGACGTGGGTTGCGGAAGCTTCAACGCCCATATAACTCAAAATGAAGGCAACAAATACAACCAGGGTGCCCACTTTAGAGAAGTCAGGGAAGAAGGTCTTCGCATCCATTTCGATAGCAACGGGGGCACCGGAGTGCAGATAAATAGCCGCTAATGCGATCAAAATAAATGCAGGTAACAGGATACCGGCGAAGAAGCCAACTTTAGCAATGCGCGCCGTGTATTTCGTGCCACCAAACTGCGTTAATGCCAGCGCCCAAAGAATGATGAGTGCTGCAATAGTTTTGGTAATGGGGTCTTCATTCAGCGCTGGCCATTTCAGGATGTAGGAGAGTGCCCCTAACACGAAATAGAGCATCGGAATAAAACCAATGGCGATTTGCAGATAACCAAATGAGATCGCTGCAAATCCCCATCTCGGCCCCAAAGTATTTGATACCCAGGCGAAGACGCCACCTTCTTCCCAGCCGTCGACGGTAGCCATTTCCGCAGCACAAAGTCCCACGGGAATAAACCATAAAATCCCGCCTAATAGCAGGAAGAAGACTAATGAAAAGCCCGATGTTGCGAAGGTAGGGTATTCATAAACAGCCATTACCATCGATGCCGTTATGGCAAAGAATCCGAGTAATGTGAGCTGCTTAGCTTTACCTGTCTGTACTGATGTAGCCATATTATCCCCCTAAAACGGTATTCCTGTCGGAACCGCACCTGTTTTGTTCTGAAGCGTATTCAGAACAATATTTTCCGTTGCTAATGCCAGTGAACAGACTTTGGAAATTGTCCCGAAACGGGTGTGTTTCGGGACACCGTTACCGTTAAACGTTATCAGGTATGTTTAAAGCTGTTCTGCTGGGCAATACCCTGCAGTTTCGGGTGATCGCTGAGATATTTCAGGGAGGCTTTGTAGTCTTCCAGCAACAGTTCAGCAAAGTCCATTTCGAAGCCGCGACGACACATAATGCGCATCACCACGATGTCAGTGGCTTCACCGCCGAGAGTGAAGGCCGGAACCTGCCAGCCGCGCAGACGCAGACGTTCAGAGAGGTCGTAGAGGGTGTATCCCGGGTCTTCACCATCTTTCAGTTTGAAGCAAACCGCCGGGATGCCTTCGTCCGGGCGACCGGTACAGATGAACTCATACGGCCCCAGTTTGGCGATTTCATCCGCCAGATAGGCAGCAACCTGGTAGGAAGCGTTCTGTACTTTGGTATAGCCTTCACGGCCAAGGCGCAGGAATTCATAGTACTGTGCAATCACCTGACCTGCCGGGCGGGAGAAGTTGATGGCGAAAGTCCCAATCTGACCACCCAGATAGTCAACGTTGAACACCAGTTCCTGCGGCAGCGCTTCTTCATCACGCCAGATAACCCAGCCGCAGCCCAGCGGAGCCAGACCGAATTTATGGCCTGAAGCACTGATCGATTTCACACGCGGCAGGCGGAAGTCCCAGACGATATCCGGGGCGACGAACGGTGCCAGGAAGCCACCGCTGGCGGCGTCGATGTGCATGTCGATGTCGATACCGGTGTCGGCCTGGAATTTATCCAGCGCATCGTGCAGCGGCTGCGGGAACTCATAGTTACCGGTGTAGGTCACGCCGAAAGTCGGCACCACGCCGATGGTGTTTTCGTCGCAGGCTTCAATCATGCGTTTCGGGTCCATAAACAACTGACCGGGGCGCATAGGGATCTCACGCAGCTCCACATCCCAGTAGCGGGCGAATTTATGCCAGCAGATTTGTACCGGACCGCACACCAGGTTTGGTTTGTTGGTCGGCTTACCTGCGGCTTCCATACGCTTGCGCCAACGCCATTTCATCGCCATCCCGCCGAGCATACAGGCCTCGGAAGAACCAATGGTGTTGGTGCCAACGGCCTGACCATTTTTCGGCGCAGGCGCATGCCACAGATCGGCAACCATGTTTACGCAACGCAGGTCGATGGCTGCAGATTGCGGATATTCTTCTTTGTCGATCCAGTTTTTATTGATCGACAAATCCATCAATTTATGGACGTTTTCGTCGTCCCAGGTCTGGCAGAAAGTGGCCAGGTTCTGACGAGCGTTGCCATCAAGATATAATTCATCATTGATAATCTGAAATGCAACATCATCTCGCATTTCGTGCAGCGGAAATCGTTTTGACTCCGCGATAGTAGAAATGGCCTTTGCGCCAAAACGTGAATCGAGTAGTTCTGAGCGGAAATCCGTTAACAGCTTCTGGTCCATTTCGAACTCCTTAAATTTATTTGAAGGCAATAAAAAAGTAGGATTTATCCGCAATGGAAGCAAGGTATTACAGGCTTAATTTAAATAACAAAATCCTAAGCAGAAAAACGACTTTTTATAATATAAACATTTAACATGATAATATTAAAAACAGACTTTATTATCGTAATAAAAATCGCCCAAACATTCCTGTTCGGGCGATTAAATTAATTATTGTTTATCCTGCATATACGGCGTGTAAACCCCGTTCAGACTGTGCAGGAAAGCTACGATATCATCCACATCCTCCTGCGGCAGCTCTTTGCCTACCTGATAGCGCAACATCAGTTTCACCGCCCCGTCCAGCGTCGGCACATCACCGCGATGGAAGTACGGTGCCGTTAGTGCAACGTTACGTAAACCGGGTACTTTCTGACGCAATTTATCGCGCTCTTCTTTAGTCACATTCATACGACCAATATCCGCCGCCGTAATTTCACCAAAGTTAAAGTCTTTTTTCAGCCCCAACGGTTCGAAGGAACGTCCGCCGAGAATAATACCACCATGACAAGTTGCACATTTATTATCTTTAAATAATTGATAGCCTTTTTTCTGTTGTGCCGTCAGCGCATTCTCATCTCCACGCAACCATTTATCAAATGGGGAATCCGGCGTAATTAATGTTTTTTCAAATTCAGCAATGGCATCAGTAATATTTTCACCGCTGAAACCTTGCGGATAGACTTCGAGGAACTGCGCTTTAAGCTGCGGATCTTTTTCCAGCTTAGCAATAATTTCGTCCCAGGATTTCGACGCCATTTCAATCGGGTTCAACGGCGGTCCACCCGCCTGATCCTGCAATGTTGCCGCACGACCATCCCAGAACTGCTCAACGTTAAATACTGAGTTAAATACCGTCGGCGCGTTAATCGGCCCAACTGCGCCACCAACACCAATCGATGTTTTTCTGCCATCGACGCCCCCCGCATTCAACGCATGGCAATGAGCGCATGAAATGGTGCTATCAGCCGATAAACGGGGATCGTGATACAGCGCAAAGCCCAACGCCACTTTTTGCGCATCGGTAGGCAGTTTTTGCGGGATGGGCTGCACCGGTTCATTGCGATGCTCCGGAGCAGTATCATTACTGGCGTAATATTCTGCGCGTTGTTTTGCAATCCAGGCGAGTATTTCCGCCCGCTCTTCATCACTCACCTTACCCGCCCAGTGTAGCGCGGTATAACGCGTTGGTGGCATGGTTTCATACTGCATTACCCATTCAATCTTATTCAGATCGCTTTGCGAAACGGGTTTATCAGCCAGCAGAGCCGCACGCACGGCCTCGAGGTTAAAAGATTTATATCCAAGCTTAATGTCGTAATCCATCAACTGTTTCGCGCCAGGAATATAATAATAGGCGGGTAATTCTGCCGAAGGCGTATGGCAATAGTCGCATCCTTTTTCGCGAAGAAAACCTAAAACCTGATTATTTTCACTGACAGCAGATGCCTGAACATCGGCCTGCTTACTGCGTTTATTATCGTGGTACCACACATAACCAGATAACCCTAAATAGCAAATCGCGACGCCAGCCAGGCCGATCGCGGTAATACGTGAGACCATTTTCATTATTCTTCCCTCACGGTGGTGAGTTATTGTGACCCAGAAAATTTTCCAGAATGCTGCAAACGTCTCTGCGAGACAAAGCCATCATAAAAAACAGGGAAATACGCTTTTTGATAGGAATCAATCAATTACATGAATATAAACTATCAATAAGATAGCCTGTGCCTATTACCCAGATCAGGAATGGCATATCATGATTGCGGCGAGAGCAGGATTGAATGTTCTGAAAATGAAAAACAACACGAAATCCGTATTTTTATAAATTCCATTGATATTAGTGCGTTATATTTTTTGGCAGGTTAATAAACGTGATCCACCGCACGCTTTGTCGCCCACCAGGCGGAGCGAATGACTACCCTTAAAGAAAAGCCCGATAATTAGCGACGAATTTCGGAGGTCGGATCCTTATGCTCAATCAGAAAATTCAAAACCCTAATCCAGACGAACTGATGATCGAGGTCGATCTCTGCTATGAGCTGGACCCGTATGAATTAAAACTGGATGAGATGATCGAGGCAGAACCGGAACCCGAGATGATTGAAGGGCTGCCCGCCTCTGATGCGCTGACGCCTGCCGATCGCTATCTCGAACTGTTCGAGCATGTTCAGTCGGCGAAAATTTTCCCCGACAGTAAAACCTTTCCCGACTGCGCACCTAAAATGGACCCGCTGGATATTTTAATCCGCTACCGTAAAGTGCGCCGTCATCGTGATTTTGACTTGCGCAAGTTTGTTGAAAACCACTTCTGGCTGCCGGAGGTCTACTCCAGCGAGTATGTATCGGACCCGCAAAATTCCCTGAAAGAGCATATCGACCAGCTGTGGCCGGTGCTAACCCGCGAACCGCAGGATCACATTCCGTGGTCTTCTCTGCTGGCGCTGCCGCAGTCATATATTGTCCCGGGCGGCCGTTTTAGCGAAACCTACTATTGGGATTCCTATTTCACCATGCTGGGGCTGGCGGAAAGTGGTCGGGAAGATTTGCTGAAATGCATGGCCGATAACTTCGCCTGGATGATCGAAAACTACGGTCACATCCCCAACGGCAACCGCACCTATTATTTGAGCCGCTCGCAACCACCGGTTTTTGCGCTGATGGTGGAGTTGTTTGAAGAAGATGGTGTACGCGGCGCGCGCCGCTATCTCGACCACCTGAAAATGGAATATGCCTTCTGGATGGACGGTGCAGAATCGTTGATCCCTAATCAGGCCTATCGCCATGTTGTGCGGATGCCGGACGGATCGCTGCTCAACCGTTACTGGGACGATCGCGACACGCCGCGTGACGAATCCTGGCTTGAAGACGTTGAAACCGCGAAACATTCTGGTCGCCCGCCTAACGAGGTGTACCGCGATTTACGTGCGGGGGCGGCCTCCGGTTGGGATTACTCTTCCCGTTGGCTGCGTGATACTGGTCGTCTGGCGAGCATTCGTACCACCCAGTTCATCCCCATCGATCTGAATGCCTTCCTGTTTAAACTGGAGAGCGCCATCGCCAACATCTCGGCGCTGAAAGGCGAGAAAGAGACAGAAGCACTGTTCCGCCAGAAGGCCAGTGCCCGTCGCGATGCGGTAAACCGTTACCTCTGGGATGATGAAAACGGTATCTACCGCGATTACGACTGGCGACGCGAGCAACTGGCGCTGTTTTCCGCTGCCGCCATTGTGCCGCTCTATGTCGGTATGGCGAACCATGAACAGGCCGATCGTCTGGCAAACGCCGTGCGCAGCCGATTACTGACACCTGGCGGGATTCTGGCAAGCGAGTACGAAACCGGTGAACAGTGGGATAAACCCAACGGCTGGGCACCGTTACAATGGATGGCGATTCAGGGATTTAAAATGTATGGCGATGACCTTCTGGGTGATGAAATCGCGCGCAGCTGGCTGAAGACGGTGAATCAGTTCTATCTGGAACAGCACAAACTGATCGAGAAATACCATATTGCCGATGGTGTCCCTCGCGAAGGCGGCGGTGGCGAGTATCCGTTGCAGGATGGGTTTGGCTGGACTAACGGTGTGGTGCGCCGTTTAATTGGTTTGTACGGTGAACCATAATATTTTTACAGCCAGCCGCTAACTTCCTGCTGGCTGTAAAATTATCCTCTTCAGGAGGAGATATTTAACATCATTGCCGCCTGGGTGCGATTTTTCACTTCCAGACGGCGATACAGGGATTCCAGATGCGCTTTTACCGTTCCGGTACTGATATTCAGCGCCCTGCCGATCTCCTTATTTGATTCGCCCGCCGCTAACATGGTTAAAATCTCCCGCTGGCGGGCGCTTAACGATTTGAGATCTTTAATGTCCTTTTCCGGCGTCGTTCGCCAGTCTCCCGGCAGAAACATCATCCCCATCGCCGCACTATTTACCGCCAACGCAAATGTCTCAACGGTTGAATCACGAGGCACAATGGCCAGCACATTAAAATGGATAACTTCCTGTAACCACCGTTTATTGCAATCCGTCGCCGTAATTAACACCTTAACCTCAGGAAACTGCACCACGGTTTTTTGCAGCAACCAGTAGCAAAACTCACCATCCTGATCGCCATCGAGCATAACTAAGGCTTCAGGGTAACTTTCCAGCTTTTGCCATAACTCGTCTGCCTGACCGGCCCCCTGAATACTCACTCCTGGAATACGCTGCTGTAAACTGATTTTCATTCCATGAATAAATATTGACTGCCTGTCAAACATGACTATTTGCATAACTGAATCTCCACCTGAATACGTTAAAAAGACTTAAGTAGTGGAAGGGTATTACCCGCGAGAAAAAATAAGAATTCGCCATTTGGCGGTGGCCATTCTACAGAGATGACGCGTAGAAAATAGTTACCGATATAAATAGTTACAGCTAAACGCCTGAAATTACATGTCGAGGGCACTATTTAAAACAATTTTGAGGATTTCCTTATATTGATGGTTAGTACGCATGCAATTAAAAATGAAACTCCGCGACCACAAGCAAAAATAACAAATGGCAATGAGACAAAAATAAGCACAAATAGCCAACACGTCCTCTGTTCACTTTAAAGGGAATCGCTGAAAAAAACGTTCTGTTTAGGGAAATTCACCTTTCTCATAAAGCTATTCCGCCCTTTTCCTGCTGAGAAATCGCCACATTCGTCATGACAACATTGTGAAACCCGGCATTAGATGTTAGAAAAAACAATAAACAATGCGATATGCGCGCTACTGTTTCGCTGTGAACAACAATCGGTCAAAGAAATGGATAAAATTCACGCAATGCAGTTGTTCATCAAAGTCGCTGAGCTGGAAAGTTTTTCCCGCGCAGCGGATTTCTTTGCTTTGCCAAAGGGAAGTGTTTCGCGCCAGATACAGGCACTGGAACATCAACTTGGCACCCAGCTTCTCCAGCGCACCACGCGGCGGGTCAAACTCACGCCAGAAGGCATGACCTATTATCAACGGGCAAAAGATGTGTTGAGTAATCTCAACGAACTGGACGGTCTGTTTCAACAGGATGCCACCAGTATCAGCGGTAAATTACGCATCGACATCCCGCCAGGAATCGCGAAAAGCCTGTTACTGCCGCGCCTGTCGGAATTTCTCTATCTGCATCCGGGAATTGAGCTGGAGCTGAGTAGCCATGACCGTCCGGTAGATATTCTTCACGATGGTTTTGATTGCGTGATACGCACTGGCGCATTACCGGAAGATGGCGTTATCGCCCGTCCCCTCGGCAAACTGACCGTGGTCAATTGTGCCAGTCCACACTATCTGACGCGCTTTGGTTATCCTCAAAGCCCCGACGATCTGACTTCGCACGCAATAGTGCGTTACACACCGCACCTGGGTGTACATCCGTTAGGTTTTGAGGTTGCCAGCGTTAATGGCGTCCAGTGGTTTAAGTCTGGCGGCATGTTGACGGTAAACAGTCGCGAAAACTATCTCGCCGCCGGTCTTGCCGGTCTGGGGATTATTCAGATCCCGCGCATTGCCGTGCGCGAAGCCCTGCGTGCCGGGCGGCTTATTGAAGTGTTGCCTGGCTACCGTGCCGAGCCGCTGTCCCTTTCACTGGTTTATCCGCAGCGTCGGGAGCTTTCCCGGCGTGTAAACCTGTTTATGCAGTGGCTGGCTGGCGTAATGAAAGAGTACCTGGACTGACCGACTATACTTTTTAAGAATGACCACGACAGAAGGACAAAAGAGCGGATGACGCAGGAAAACGAGATCAAACGTCCCACCCAGGATCTGGAGCACGAGCCGATTAAGCAGTTGGATAATAGCGAGAAAGGCGGCAAAGTTAGCCAGGCGCTGGAAACCGTCACCACTACTGCCGAGAAAGTCCAACGCCAACCGGTTATTGCGCACCTGATTCGCGCGACAGAACGCTTTAACGATCGGCTGGGTAACCAGTTTGGTGCGGCTATCACCTATTTCTCATTTTTGTCGATGATCCCGATTTTGATGGTGTCGTTTGCCGCAGGGGGCTTTGTGCTGGCCTCCCATCCGATGTTGCTACAGGATATCTTCGACAAAATTCTGCAAAACATCAGCGATCCGACGCTAGCCGCCACGTTGAAAAACACCATCAACACCGCCGTTCAGCAGCGTACGACTGTAGGGCTTGTCGGCCTGGCGGTGGCACTTTATTCCGGCATCAACTGGATGGGTAACCTGCGTGAAGCGATTCGTGCCCAGTCGCGCGATGTCTGGGAACGCTCGCCGCAAGATCAGGAGAAGTTCTGGGTAAAATATCTGCGTGATTTTATTTCGCTGATTGGTTTGTTGATTGCGCTGATTGTGACGCTTTCTATCACCTCGGTTGCCGGTTCTGCGCAGCAAATGATTATTAGCGCCCTGCACCTGAACAGCATTGAGTGGCTGAAACCGACGTGGCGGTTGATTGGCCTGGCGATTTCCATCTTCGCCAACTATCTGCTTTTCTTCTGGATCTTCTGGCGGTTACCGCGCCACCGTCCGCGCAAAAAAGCCCTGATTCGCGGAACATTTCTGGCTGCTATTGGTTTTGAAGTGATTAAAATTGTGATGACTTACACCCTGCCATCGCTGATGAAATCCCCCTCTGGCGCAGCATTTGGTTCCGTGCTGGGGCTGATGGCATTTTTCTACTTCTTCGCCCGTTTGACGCTGTTTTGCGCGGCGTGGATTGCCACCGCCGAATATAAAGACGACCCGCGAATGCCGGGGAAAACGCAGCGGTAATTCATTGGTTTATAATGCCTGATAAACGCACGGTCGATCCCCTCGCCCCTTCGGGGAGAGGATTAGGGTGAGGGGGTACAAGCCAGCCAGAGACCAGGCAATGACATGCACATAACCACCTGAAACTACATCTCTTCAGGAGCAAACAATTTCATTCCAACTCATAACCCCAGCATATAAATCCAGTTGGTAACTTTTATTTAACCTGAAACCAGTTTTATCCACTATTTATAAAATTATGTGAAGCATTTCATAGAAGAAAAATCACTGGCCTAAACATTATCCCCTTTTTGCCTGATTTTTGACCATTTCCGCGATTTGTTACACATTGAAATATCACTTTTGCTGTGCGTAATATGGCTATTCGTTAGCCAAAAAATAAGAAAAGATTATGCAAGCAACAGCCACAACACTCGACCACGAGCAAGAATACACGCCGATCAACTCGCGTAATAAAGTCCTTGTCGCCTCTCTCATTGGCACGGCCATTGAGTTCTTCGACTTTTACATTTACGCCACTGCGGCCGTTATTGTGTTTCCGCATATCTTCTTCCCGCAGGGTGATCCTACGGCAGCAACGCTACAGTCGCTTGCCACCTTCGCCATCGCCTTCGTCGCGCGCCCCATTGGCTCTGCCGTTTTTGGTCATTTTGGCGATCGCGTTGGGCGTAAAGCGACGCTGGTCGCCTCGTTGCTAACGATGGGGATTTCGACCGTGGTGATTGGTCTGCTGCCGGGCTATGCCACGATTGGTATTTTCGCCCCGCTGCTGCTGGCGCTGGCTCGATTTGGTCAGGGTCTGGGTTTAGGCGGCGAATGGGGCGGCGCGGCGCTGCTGGCGACTGAAAACGCCCCACCGCGCAAACGTGCACTGTATGGCTCCTTCCCGCAGCTGGGCGCACCGATTGGCTTCTTCTTTGCCAACGGCACTTTCTTGCTGCTTTCCTGGCTACTGACCGACGAGCAGTTTATGAGCTGGGGCTGGCGCGTGCCGTTTATCTTCTCGGCGGTGCTGGTCATTATCGGCCTGTATGTTCGCGTGTCGCTGCATGAGTCGCCGGTGTTTGAGAAAGTCGCTAAAGCGAAAAAACAGGTGAAGATCCCGCTGGGTACGCTGCTGACCAAACATGTTCGCGTAACCGTACTGGGTACGTTCATTATGCTGGCAACCTATACGCTGTTTTACATCATGACGGTCTACTCTATGACCTTTAGTACCGCCGCCGCGCCAGTTGGGCTTGGCCTGCCGCGTAACGAAGTGTTGTGGATGCTGATGATGGCAGTTATTGGTTTTGGCGTGATGGTGCCAGTCGCCGGATTACTGGCTGATGCCTTTGGTCGCCGTAAAAGCATGGTAATCATCACCACGCTGATCATCCTGTTCGCGCTGTTCGCCTTTAACCCGTTGCTCGGTTCTGGCAACCCGATTCTGGTTTTTGCCTTCCTGCTGCTGGGGTTAAGTCTGATGGGGCTGACCTTCGGTCCGATGGGCGCGCTGTTACCAGAGCTGTTCCCGACAGAAGTGCGTTACACCGGAGCATCGTTCTCTTACAACGTATCGTCGATTCTCGGGGCTTCCGTTGCGCCGTATATCGCAGCCTGGTTGCAGACTAACTACGGGTTAGGTGCGGTGGGGCTATATCTGGCGGCGATGGCTGGCTTGACGTTAATCGCCCTGCTGCTGACCCATGAGACGCGACATCAGTCGTTGTAATAAGAGTGAAAAGCCTGATGCGCTACGCTTATCAGGCCAGAATTTCCATACAATATATTGAATTAGCAAGGATTTGTAAGCCGGAGGCGTTCACGCCGCATCCGGCATGAACAAAGCACACTTTGCCAACAATCTAAATCTGTTTAATTGCCGGATGTCAGACATCCGGCAATTATCATCACTTCTTCATCTGCGACAAAATCGTCCGACACTGATTAGCCTCCCCTTCGGAAGGAGAGATCAGCGCCAGTAACGCCGCCGCTGGCGTAACCAGCGTTGCCAGTGCCGCCGCGACGGCTCCGCGAGCAATCAACGGTCCGGCTTTTACCCCAGCCTGCGGATTTTTAAACGTCCCACGCACATACAGCGGCGAACGCAGTGTGATAATCCGAATCCCTTTACTTTCTGGATCGATAGTCAAATCCAGCTGTTCCGAAGCAAAACTTGCCGTGCCGGTAACGTTAATCAACGCGTTCTCCGTATCGAAAGCAAAGATCTGCGGGCGCGCCACGCCGTTGGCAATATCAAGATTCGCCGCCGCGCAGTTCACCCGCACCTCATCGTCACCAAATATCGCACCGACAATGTAGTTGCCGACATTCAGCCCGACAATCTCCATCAGGTTGCGGCTCACCAGCCCGTCATTCATCAACAGTTTCAGGTTGCCGTTACTGTTGCCTAAAAGCGCCGCCACCGAGTTACCGCTACCGCGTAGTTCCGCGTCACCGTTCATTTCCCCCAGCGTCTTCTGCATCAGTTCTACATCGGGCATCAGTTCTTTCAGTTTCAGTCGACGAGCCTGAATATCTGCCCGCCCCTGCATCGGCTTTTTATCGCCTTCCAGATGAATATTCGCCGCAATGCTGCCGCCCGCCATGCCAAATTTCAGCGGTTGCAGGCGCAGGTCAGCATTTTTGAGGATGATATGAGTAGAAAGATCGCTAATCGGCAGGCTACTGCCATGTTCAATGCGCCGCCCTTTGAAGCGAACATCGGCATCCATGACATCCCATTTATCGGTTTCGAAGCGGTCATAAGGCAGCACTTTGCCCGCAGGCTGAACGCTTTTTTCACCCTTCTTCTGTTCAGACCGTGTCGACTTTTCAGCTCCTTTCCCGGAATCAACGCCAATCAACGGTCCCAGGTCCGCCAGCCGCAATTGCCGCGACTCGACATCACCTTCCAGTTTTGGTCGTGGCTTGCCGGTGGTGTAGATCAGAGAACCGTGGATATCGCTATCGCCAATGCGCCCATTAAAACCGCGATAATCAAAGACCGACGATTTTTCAGTGTCGATTTTCGCTACCAGCCGACCATCCGTTTCAAACGGCGGGGTATCGGGCAGCAGAACGCCCGTCAGTTCATAGAGATCACCCAGCGAATCGCCAGAAAATTTAAGCCGTAAATCGACACCCCCCATCTTCATTGGGTCATTCACAACGCCATCAAAAGCAACACGGGTGTTACCAGAGCGGAAATCAGCCTGTACCGGAAACGGCGTACCTTCGCCACGCAGCGCCAGCATACCGCCTATTTTTCCCGTACCAGTGAGCGGTTCACCGTTATAACGTCCCTGCGCCTTCAGGCCAAAAACGTAATCGCCCACCTTTTCTTTATCCGCTTTACCTTTCGATCCGGTAACTTCGCTGAACGGCAGCGGCTTGCCTAACGGATCGACAAAAATTTCCAGATCCGCTTTGCTTACTTTGTCATCAATGGCGATCCGCCCTTGATCGAACAGAATATTATCCAGCCGAAACGACCACGCCGACGGCTTTGCATTCGCGTCTTTGTTGTCATCGTTGCCGAGATTAAACGTCCAGTTATTGTTCTTTTCGGAGAGGCGAATCAGGCGCGCGTCGGGCTTTTCGAGCTTGATCCACGGCAACCAGACCGTTTTGGTCAGCAGCTCCAGCGGGGCCAGCGTCGCTTCTACTCGCGGCAAATGCACCATTGTGACTTCGGGAATATCCGGTGGATTGCCAAGAATGATGTCTTCCGCGTGTACATGGGGCCACGGTACCCAGCTGCGCCAGCCAGTTTCTTGTTTTTGCCGCTCCCACACCACGCCCAGATCGCCACGGATAGCGAACGGACGATTCAACTCCGCAGAGACTTTCTGGTTGATGGTCGGTTTGAGTCGATTCCAGTCAAAAGTTGCAATCAAAATGATCGCCACGACAATCAACAACAAGAAAGCCCCTGAAATCGCAGCGGTTATTTTGCCTGCCTTGCTCATCGTTCGCTTCCTCATATTCTTCCTGTGCCAGTCCTAAAGATAGTCCAGCCAGGCGGAAAATGAGGCAGCTTATAGCGCCAGAACCGCCGTATTCAGCGTTTCTATCGGTGACGGGCGTGAAAGAAACCAGCCTTGTGCGGCGAATGCGGGCGAGTTCTGAACATCACGCCACTCTTCCGGCGTTTCTACGCCCTCAACAATCACCCCGCGACAATAGCGATTCATGAGATGTAAAAGCTGAGAAAAGAGTGTGCGTCCTTCCGGTGACTGACGCAGCATCACAAACAGTTCTCGCGCGATTTTGATGTAGTCATAACGCACTTCACTTAGTGCAGAGAAATTTGCCATCCCGGTACCAAAATCATCCAGCCACAGCGGGCCAAATTCACACATCGAGGCAAAGGTTGAATCTTTCGGCAGGCGGATGTGTTCCACCAGTTCGAAACGCAGCCAGGGAAGATCCTCAATCTGGCGCAGGATTTTTGGTTGCTGACGCAGGGCGATGAGCGTAGGGCCATCAATATTGACCGATGCCAGCAGGCCGTGCTCTACAAAGAAGTCGGCTTTTTGCGCCAGCAAATCAATCTGCTCTTTCACAACCTCCATCCGATGGCTAACGGTGATTTCAGTAAAATAGCGATCCGGCGGCAGGCGTTGCGAAGGGTTCAAGGGATGCGTGACCACCGTTAATAGCTCCACGGCCATTAACCGCCCGCATGTTTGATAGATCGGCTGCCAGGTGTAAGCACGCTCACACTGCAACCAAAAACGCCGTTCCTGCAAGCTCTCGATGCTTGCTTCAGGGTTGCTTATTCGCTGGATAACCTGCCTTATCATCAAAGATGTCCTGTGTTTAAAAGTGATGCTGCCCGGACTCGACAAAGATTATCGGCGCGCAAGGGCAGAACTTTACCGCCTGGCCGGGGTAAATTTCCCCACTCCACAACGGAATCTTTCAGGAATACGTTCTGGCTCAAAAAAATAATGGAACACTGTTTTAATATGGTTGACCAGCAAACCACCACAGCGCAAACTAACGCTAATTTTTTACAGATCAGGTTCACGACTATGTCCAAAAAGATTGCCGTGATTGGCGAATGCATGATTGAGCTTTCCGAGAAAGGCGCGGACGTTAAGCGCGGTTTCGGCGGCGATACCCTGAACACTTCCGTCTATATCGCCCGTCAGGTCGATCCTGCGGCATTAACCGTTCATTACGTAACGGCGCTGGGAACGGACAGTTTTAGCCAGCAGATGCTGGACGCCTGGCACGGCGAGAACGTTGATACTTCCCTGACCCAACGGATGGAAAACCGTCTGCCGGGCCTTTACTACATTGAAACCGACAGCACCGGCGAACGTACGTTCTACTACTGGCGTAACGAAGCCGCCGCCAAATTCTGGCTGGAGAGTGAGCAATCCGCGGCGATTTGTGAAGAGCTGGCGAATTTCGATTATCTCTACCTGAGCGGGATTAGCCTGGCGATCTTAAGCCCGACCAGCCGCGAAAAGCTGCTTTCCCTGCTGCGCGAATGCCGCGCCAACGGCGGAAAAGTGATTTTCGACAATAACTATCGTCCGCGCCTGTGGGCCAGCAAAGAAGAGACACAGCAGGTGTACCAACAAATGCTGGAATGCACGGATATCGCCTTCCTGACGCTGGACGATGAAGACGCGCTGTGGGGTCAACAGCCGGTGGAAGACGTCATTGCGCGCACCCATAACGCGGGCGTGAAAGAAGTGGTGGTGAAACGCGGGGCGGATTCTTGCCTGGTGTCCATTGCTGGCGAAGGGTTAGTGGATGTTCCGGCGGTAAAACTGCCGAAAGAAAAAGTGATCGATACCACCGCAGCTGGCGACTCTTTCAGTGCCGGTTATCTGGCGGTACGTTTGACGGGCGGCAGTGCGGAAGACGCAGCGAAACGCGGGCACCTGACCGCAAGTACCGTTATTCAGTATCGCGGCGCGATTATCCCGCGTGAAGCGATGCCTGCGTAATGGTTTTTGACGGAGAACGGGTAGATATTCGTTCTCCGTTAATAGTTTCGTCGGTATACTATCAGCTTGTTGATAATCGTAATTCCGTAACAATATGCCATCTTGCAAAAGGATTTTTGCAGCTTCACTTCTTCTGATCTGCCTGGGCTACGGGCTGCATATTTTATTTACCCCTTCACAACCGCTTCGCTTTGATCAGCAAGTCTATATCTGGCAACGCGTCTGGACGGCAGAACATAACGAGGCACTCAAACGAAGCCGCCCGCTTTTCTCTACGCTTCGCGTACTCGGGATGCAATTTCACCCGCAAGAAGGCATCCGACACTTTACGGTTAATACTTCACTTATTAAGCAAGATGGTCGCCCGGTCTGGCTGGTCGCGCGACTCGAAGGTCAGCTTACACGGCTTAATAACCAGCAAATTATCCAGCATATTCAACAAACCCTACGTGAGTGGCAAAAAGCTGGTATTACGCTGGTAGGGGTAGAAATTGATTATGACGCGCCAACAGCAAAATTGCCGGACTATCTGACCCTACTTAGTACGTTACATCAGGCACTTCCTACAAATATAAAACTTAGCATTACCGTCCTGCCTACCTGGCTTGAATCACCACATCTCGCCCGATTATTGCGGATTGCGGACACTTCGGTTTTGCAGGTACATAACGTGCTATCGCCCGAAAAAGGCCTGTTAGATGCCAGTCTGGCGCAGCGTTGGGTAAAGCAATATGCCAGACAAACCACGCATCCTTTTTTCATCGCATTGCCCGCTTACGGTTCTGCGCTCACCAGTGATAATCGCGTCGAGAGTGAAGCTCCGTTATACGTTGCCGAAGAGATGCGTGAATTAAGTGTGTCGCCGCAAACAATTGCCGATTTCATTCAATATTTAGAACAGCAACCACCGCATGGATTACAGGGGTTGGTATGGTTTCGGCTACCATTAGCAGGCGATCGCCGCGCCTGGTCCCTGACAACGCTTGAAGCTGTGATTCAACATCAACCGCTGACTCCGCGCTGGTCGTTAATAATTACTCAACATGCAGACAAGCAACTTTTTGATCTGGCCTTTAAAAACAGCGGCGTAATTGATGCGCCATTGCCAAAACAAATAATTATGTCCAATGCAGATTGTCTATTCGCTGATGGAGCCAGCCACTATCAGGTGCAACCTGGACCATCCAGCCTGAATTTTGTGAGAGGAAGCGCCAGGCAACTACGCGCCGGAGAAAGCAGTCCGCTGGGATGGGCGCGCTGCAATCAAAAAATTCAAGGAGAGTTTAATGTTATCCCCTAAAATATCGCGGCTTTCCGTTATTGTATTTCTCTCACTAATTAGCGCCAACGTTAATGCCTGTGGACCATTTATTCCTAACCATCTGTTAACTGACCGCAATAGCGCACTGCTGGAAATGCCAAATGGCAGTTTTGTCTTTGAAGTACAACAGTTGGCTAAACGCGATCCTGATTTACCGATATGGCATGAAGATACGCCCGCGGAGGCAACGCAGGCAAATACAGATGATGATGCTGAGCCTCCTGCGCAAAATCGGATACTGGAAATCACGCAAAAATTGCAGAAGCCATTATCTAAGGCGCAGAGGCTTTATTATTCAGGAGCTAAGGATTTTCATCAGGGAAAATACGATAGCCCTTACTTTCAGCAATTATTAGCCTTGCCGAAAACAGAGCAAGGGGAATGGCGTCTTGCTACGCTATATAGTCTGGCAAGGGGGGGATTTGATGCCACTGACGACAATCTCGATCTTATAATCAATAAAGGCGGCTTTAATCAGGAACTTGCTGAGCAGGCCATACAGCGTTATCAGCAAATCATTGAAGAAGTGCGTAATGGAGCAGCCGATCCTGAATTGCTCTCTCTCGCCAGTCTCGGTCAGATTGGGCATTATTATCTGAAAAAAGGTGATGTCGCTGCGGCAGTAAAAATGTATGCCCGGCAAGCGGCCCAGGGTTCGCCCTCCGGGAAAGCGTCGCTACGGATGATTTCGCTGTATATAACCAGGGAGAAAAATTTACCACTGCTGGAGTCGGTTATTAATGATTCTCTGGTTCAGCAACTGGTAATCGCAGAGCTCTTTATTCGTCATGACTGGGGGTATGTTAGCGAAGCCTGTACTAAGGACCTTGTAGATTATACCTGTCCAACGCATCGCGACCGTTTAATTAAGTTGCTAAGTCAACACAGAGTTAAAGGATTTAGTTATAGCGATCGCCTGGCAGCACTGGCGTATCGGGCAGGAAATTATTCGTTAGCACAAACGCTGTTGCAGGATGCGCCAGAAAGTGGATTAAGCGAATGGTTAAAAGCAAAAATGGCATTACGAGCCGGAGATATTCCACTGGCAACGCGTCACTATGCTCGCGCAGCCCCGCTGTTCTCTACCGATGAAGTCTGGGGAAGTATGGACCCGGAAAGCCCTTATTATCATGCCGATAAAGTTACCATCCCGTCTTGCCGTATTGCCAGTGAACAGGCGATTGTGGCATTAAAACGCGATGATTATCTTCAGGCCACCGCATTATTTTACCAGGCCAAAGATCTCTATTGGGCTGATTTAGCCTGGGTGGCAGAAAACGTTTTGACCTTGTCAGAGTTACACGCGTTTGTTGAAAAAAACGTACCAGCACCTCAGCATCCTTTAAAACCTATAGATTTAAACAAGAGCAGTTACGGTTATTATATTTCGCCAGATATCATTCCCACGGATGTTAAATTACGTGCACTATTAGGTAGACGATTAATACGTAATGGTCAGTATCAGCAGGCCATCAATTGGTTTGATATTCCCGATCATCGCCAGGCCGCACAAAAACTGGCTGATTTAATGGCGATAGCAAAAAATAAAAATATCCCTGATAAACAACGCGCCCAGGCGCAATACGAAGCTGCGCGGCTTTTACGTTTCAGTGGTATCGAATTGGTGGCTTATGAAATGTATCCCGATAATGCTATTTCCAGTGGGCAGTATTCAGCACTCTTTGAATACAGAAATAACGATCAGTGGATAAGTCGTAAAGAAAAACAACGTATTCGCCATGCAATCCCCACCGCTGATGATCATTTTTTGCATTACCGCTGGCAGGCTGCGGAATGGGCCGGACAATCTGCCGATTTACTTCACCCTAAAACCCAGGCTTGGGCTGCCGTGTTATGCCATGCTGCAAGTTGGGTCAGATATCGTGATACAGAAACCGGTGCATTAATTTATCAACGCTACGTGAAAAACGGTAAAGTTTTTGACTGGTCTGCGCATTTTGGTCGTGATTGTCCAGATCCAGTGTTTAAGAAGGATCTGAAGAAATAACCTTGCAGGAGTGAGAAGGGCTATCCTCACGAGTTGGTGAAAACTGCTGACGCATATCATTTAAACTACGCGTAAATTTAAGTGGGTTCTCGCCTTTGATTTCGACTGTGACAAAGACATTCCCATTGTTGTTAAAGAAGTCAAAATAATAGTCATGTTGATGACGACGATTGGTTTTAAATTGACGAAATGATAAATAGCAGCGGTCATCGTAGGTAATTAAAAAATCATTTTCGCCGTACTCATTTATCATCCTGTTTTTTAGGTTACCATCGAAGATAATTCTATACTTCGCTCTGTCAGTAAATAATTCGGCATCCGTCTCTCGGTTGATCGTGTTGACGCTGATACCGAATTCTATTTTTACCTTGTCTTTATCGATATTATTTCTTGTGCTGACATACATATTATTGGCATCCCAGAGTAAGAGGAAGTTCTTGTTGCAGGAATAGAACCCTGTTAAGCAGAGAATCATAGTCAGCAAGAACAGTGTGACTTTGTAGCGCATTCATATTCCTTTAGCACGTTACGTTCACAAAGTGTGGTTACTTCCTTTTCTATAAACCACAGCAGTCAGTAATTATCTGCACGCTACCGCCGTGCCGGGAAAAATCTCTGCGGGTATATCACGGTAACTTATTAATTACCGTTAATCCCGGCAGCGCAGAAGAAACGCTGCCGGGTTATTTATCACTGTGCGGGTGGAATATCCGTCACTTCAGGATGTACGTCATCCGTGGCGACAGATGTGGCGGCAGCCGCAGTCGATGGGGCCATGATTTGATCCCAGGCCGCCTGCAACGCTTTCATGTTAAATTCCGGCTCGCCTTTCGGCTGCAGCAGTATTAACGCCATATCATTCGACAACTGCTGACGCAGATCCTGATTTAACATCTCCACCGTCAGGCTGTTAAGGAAATCCTGACGCAGTTTCTGATATTGCTCCGGCGCGATATCGACGACCTGATTTTGCAACGAACGCATCCGCTGCCCCATCAGAATATCGGTATCAGCTCGCGCATAGGCGGCAAACAGTTTCTGCAGCTCCAGTTTCTTTTGCGCCACTAACGCATTGAACTCTTCTTCCGGCAGACCTTTATCGCGAACCTTCGCCAGTTCACGCGCCACCAGATTAAGGTTGCTGTTCAGCTTGTCGTTTGGTGATTCGATGTTGATGGCACACTGCGCACGCAGATACAGCACACGACAGTCAAATCCAAGACCGATGTCTTTACTGTTACTGGCGCTTAACGCTTGCTGAACATGCCAGAACAGCGCCTCACGGGCCAGGTCCGCACGCCAGTAGCGCAGCAGTGCGGCTGATTCACGAATCGGCTGCCACGGCGTATCCCACATGATAGATAGCCGGTCCTGACGCACCGCGTCGGTCATAATACTCACCGCTTCCGCACGCAGCGGAGAAAGCGTCGGCACCGGAGCCGGTGTTTCACGTTTGCCTTTCAGTTCGCCAAACGTTTTATTGATTTGGTCGACGACCGAGCGCGCATCCACGTTTCCCACCACCAGCAGCGTCATTGCATCCGGGGTGTACCATTTCTGATAGAAATCTTTAATCTTTTCCGCTTCAACGGGTTGTTTCAGCGGATCGGCAGGATCGTGACCTAACAAGGTTGATCCTTTCAGACGATAGCGCCACCAGCCCTCTTTAGTATCGGCAGGCCAGGTTGCCACCATGTCCTGACTTTGCAGCGCGTGGTTGATGGTTTCTGGCGTGATAGTCAGTTTGCCAGTGGCATTTGCCAGATAAGAGAGCGCTTCTTTCAGCAAGTCGTTACGGTTATTGGGCAAACTCAGATTAAACAGCGTGGTGTCATAAGAGACAATTACCGGCGGCATCGGGCGTTTAGGGTCGATCCCCTGCTGCCACAATGAACGCGCCTGTGCTGCTTCAAGGCCACCGCTTTGCGTTAACGCAATACGAGGGATGGCGTGGCTGTAACCGCTCTGTTGTGTACTTTCGGCGAGCGAACCGGTATTAACCAGCAGGCGAATTTCAACACGATCGCTGGGACGCTGGGGCGTGGTCAGCACTTGCCACTGTAAACCGTTGGAAAGCGTCCCCTGTTGCCATGCTGGATCAGGCTGGAGCGCATCTGCCTGCACATAGCCAGCAGTGGCCATCATCAGCAAACCGCCCGCTAAAAGTCGAATTTTTGTGCCCTGCATGTGAACCCCTGATCAACTATCCTGGTAATAAAAAACTGCCCGTTGTCGGTCAGTCTAAATGACGTTAAAAACACTTCGTGTTAGACCGCAAGAACATGAAAATGTCACGGAAGAAGTGAAATAAACCTGAACTCACCCAGGTGGTAAGTTCAGGCACAGGGGTCAATTATGCGCAAACACCCGCACTCGGGGAAGGGAGTGCGGGCATAAGTGGTGAGATTAAGAGGATAATTCGTGCGTTTTGCCATCCGGCGCACGATTATTCAGCACATCGTCCAGTTTTTTGTGGTCCAGTTCTTTCACCCACTTAGCAACGACAATGGTCGCTACGCCGTTACCGACCAGGTTAGTCAGCGCACGAGCTTCTGACATAAAGCGGTCGATACCGAGGATCAGCGCCAGACCCGCTACCGGCAAATGGCCCACCGCAGAGAGCGTCGCCGCCAGCACGATAAAGCCACTACCCGTTACCCCTGCCGCCCCTTTAGAAGAAAGCAGCAACACGATTAACAGCGTGATTTGGTGGACGATATCCATCTGACTGTTAGTGGCCTGGGCGATAAACACTGCCGCCATTGTCAGGTATATCGATGTGCCATCAAGGTTAAACGAGTAGCCTGTCGGGATGACCAGCCCCACCACCGATTTGCGGCAGCCGAGTTTCTCCATCTTGTCGAGCATACGCGGCAGCGCCGACTCGGAAGATGAAGTCCCCAGTACAATCAGCAGTTCTTCACGGATGTAGCGGATAAATTTGAAGATACTGAAACCAGTCGCTTTAGCGATTGAACCCAATACCAGCACCACAAACAGGATACAGGTAATGTAGAAACAGATAATCAGCTGCCCCAGCTGCACCAGTGTGCCGACGCCGTATTTACCGATGGTAAACGCCATTGCCCCGAACGCACCAATAGGTGCCAGACGCATGATCATATTGATGATGCCGAAGATGACCTGCGAGAAACTTTCGATCACGTTAAAAATCAGTTGGCCTTTGCTGCCCAGACGGTGGAGCGCAAAACCAAACAGTACGGCAAACAGCAGCACCTGCAGAATGTTACCGCTGGCAAATGCGCCAATGACGCTCGCCGGGATGACATCCATAATGAAGGCGACAATGCCCTGGTCTTTCGCCTGATCGGCGTAAACCGCTACCGCTTTCGCATCAAGCGTTGCCGGATCGACGTTCATTCCGGCACCAGGCTGCACGACGTTAACGATGATAAGACCAATAATCAGCGCGATGGTACTGACAATTTCAAAGTAAAGCAGTGCGACTGCGCCGGTACGACCGACCGCCTTCATGCTTTCCATGCCCGCAATGCCCGTTACGACGGTACAAAAGATGACAGGAGCGATGATCATCTTAATGAGCTTAACGAACCCGTCGCCAAGCGGTTTCATTTGCTCGCCTATTTCAGGATAGAAATGGCCAAGGAGAATACCAATGGCTATCGCTGTCAGGACCTGAAAGTAAAGGCTTTTAAACAGAGAGGTTTTCATAGGGTGTCCTTTAGTAAAACCACAGGTCTTGTAAGGTTATGGGGTACCTGCGGCCTTAAAATAACACCCAGACAACATCACAGAAATGTACCTGGATCATAATTGAAACAAAAAGGTTAAAAAGTTTGAGCTGGCTCGCACAAACCAGCACTTTTTAAAGTTTTGTAATCAGTTTGGGGTAGCTACTTTTCTTCCAGGTAACTCTCTTCGAAGATTTCAATAGGGAGTGGGCGAGCAAAAAGGAAGCCCTGGGCAATACCAACGCCCGCTTTTGCCAGCCAGTCGCGTTGTGCTTCAGTCTCCACGCCTTCGGCAATCATTTGTAAGTTCAGGCTCTGCGCCAGCATGATAATTGCAGCAATCATGCTGCTATCTTCCGGCAAGCCTTCAACAAACATTTTGTCGATTTTCAGTACGTCGATTGGCAACGATTTCATATGCTGCAGCTGACGCAGCCCCGCATAGCCCATGCCGAAATCATCCAGCGCCACCCGAACGCCGGCATTGCGCAGCGGACGGAGGACTGCCACCGCAGCATGAGGGTCGTCAATACGTCGGCTTTCTGTCACTTCCAGAATCAGTGTTCCCGGCTGAATGCGATAGCGGGTTAACAGTTCCAGCATATCCGCCACCATATTCGGGTGCATCAGTTGCAGCGCTGAGAGGTTTACCGACAAGGGCAGCATAATGCCGCGCTCTTGCCAGGCAGCAAGCAGTCGACAGGACTCTTCCAGCACCCAGTGACCAACGGTAACCATCAGCCCACAGCATTCAATGCGATCGATTAAGCCATCCGGCAGATCCCAACTGCCATCCGGTTGCTGGATACGCAGTAACACTTCCGCACTGACCAGTTTACCGCTGGTCATCTCGACCTGTGGCTGTAACCAAATCGCAAACTGATGATTTTCCAGTGCATTAAGGATATCGCTCTCTTCCGTCAACCGCTGTTGGGCTGCTTCCATCTGCTGCGGATCAAAGAACTGAATCTGATTCTTGCCTTTATGGCGAGCGGTAAATGCCGCAGAAATAGCGCGGCTATAAAGCTGTTCGGCGGTGAGATCGCCGTAGAACATCGCCACGCCAATGCTACAGTGCGGACGGAGTTGAATACGTTCAATCGGCAGGCGCTCGCTCATGATAGTGAGCACTTGCTGACCCAAAGTGATTGCGTGCCACGGTTCCTGTACACCGTTGGCAATGACAGCAAAGTCATAACCGCTAATCTGCGCGAGGATCATACGTGGCGACAGTACCGATTTGAGTTTTTCCACCAGCGTCAGCAGCAGAATTTCTCGTTGCGCCTCTTTCAGCACACCCGCAGTATCACGCAGGGTTTCACAGGTGATGATCATCAGCGCGGTGGTTTGTTTACGCGCCACCACCTGCTCCAGCATCTCCATCAGCAAGGCTTTGTTCGGCAAATCCGACACCGGGAAGCGCATCGCATTTTCGTTCTGTTCTTCATAATGGCGCTGCAGCAATTGCTGGTTGAGGTTGTAACTGCGCACCAACATACCGATTTCATCGTCCTGATGCAGACGCGGTAATGCCAGTTGGTGACCAACAAGCTCCTGGGCTGGGATGGCGTTAAGTTCGCGAGCAATATTGCGTAATGGATGCAAAATCAGGCGGTTAATGCACCAGCTAATCGCCACCGTCAATATTAACGACAAAAGTAAGTAAATGGTCACTAACGTTGAGAGGGTGCTCATCACGAACTTATACATGCGGAAGGAATCCGCCTGTAGCACCAGATAGGCAATTGGCTGCGGGTTTGCCGGACGTTCCAGCGAGTAAACGCCCAGCGAGATTTGCACCGGTAGCTCAAACAGGCGAGTAACCATTACCGGCACCGGACGCTCTGGAATAAAACTTTTACGCAGCGCCTGGAACTGGTTAGGCAGCACCACATCGGCACGGCTGACCACGCCTGCCGGTTTAATGCTGGCAAGAATAGCTTCCGCTTCGGGAATATCGCCTTTCAAAATGGCAGAAGATAAGGGTTCGCGGACAGAGCGAGCAATGCTTTCCAGTTGCGTAGCCGTGTTATAGCGATTCTGCTGGACCAGATGGAACAGCAAAACGGTGCAAAAAATAAAAACGAACACCAGGACAACGGCTGCCACCATTGCCATCTGCTTGATTGTTAACGAGCGACTTACGCGCAAATTGTCTCCCCCCGGAAATCCCAGATTGCCGCCCGAGTATACCCGATCGCAGCGGCATTAAGAGAGGCGCTATCTGAAAACTTACCAGTCGGCGTAAGGTATCAGCGGCTGCGGCGGTAAATCCATGTCACCCTGCCATCCGGCGGCGGAATAACGTACGTAGAGCAGGAAATGGCTGGGTGCGTAATCTTTTGCCTGCTGGATATCAATTGCCGTGCCGACAAACCAGTTGGAGGTAACACGTCGTTCAAGTAATGCCCGCGCCGTGTAGCCAAAGCCCTGACTGCTGCCGCCATCGTTGGATTGCCGCGCAGCTTCTTCCTGCCAGTCGGTCGGGATCAGATTCATCAGCGGATAACGCGGCATGGTTTTGGTGCGTGAATGCGACCACGAGCCAGACGCCCCCAGCTCCCACGACCAGTTTTCCGTCCGCTCCCGCCACATCACCGGTATGGCAAACGACAGGTATTCCTGCGGGCTGTAGTAACCGCCCTGACCAAGTGAGTAGCCACTCAGGTCTTTGTCGTAATGCCAGATCATATTGTTAAGACCAATGGTCACACGGCGATTATTCTGGTTGATGACCTTATAGTAATAGCCCGTCATCCAGCGCACGCGCCAGTTATCTTCGACATTTTTACCAGTTAACTGATCACCGCTAAGCGATGCCCAGACGCCGTTTGCTTCACCTTTATCGTAACTCAGACTTAGCCCCACGCCGTCGGCACGCACGCCGCCCCATTTTTTCCCGGTATTGCTCGGAGAGTCTTTTTGCCCACCAAAGGCCAGCAAAGAACTGGAGATGGGCCGACGATGGGCGTTAACGGTGTAACCCAGCGGCCCGATATCATCGCTGTAACTGATGCCGCCAACCACATCCACCACGTTGAAGCCCATCGGCGTGGTACCGATATCCCAGCTCCAGACGTCATTTCGCCAGCCGACCGCCACGCTGGCACCGGAATCCGACTGGCTGCGGTTGCCGCTACAATCCTGTAATGTACAGGTGCCCCAGTTGTCATCCCATTTACCATCGGCATTAGTGGAGAAACTGCCGACGTTCATATTGACGAAATCACTGCGAAAGAACATCCGCCCGTCAGAATACGGCGCATCCACCTGCAACATAGTGGTGTGCGCTTTCAGATCGGAGTAACCACCGGTGCCGCTCGAACCCCAGTAATCGTGCTCGAGGGTGACGTTAAGATCCTGCTGGCGATAGAGGTCCGCTGCATCGCTGCGCACGCCGCGTTTCAGCCAGTCATCTTTCTCGTCGTTACGGGTCAGCTGGGTAAAGGTGTCGTTATCCTGCGGACGCGTCGTGGTCACACCGGATGCGACCATCGCGTCTTTGTAGGTTTCCAGCGCCTGCGTTGGATCGCCCGCCTGCGCTTCAAACTTCGCACCGTCACGCAGCACCATCGCGCTTTCCATCGACGGTGGCTGAGATTTTGCCTGCGGGATCAACTTATTAAACGTCTGCTGCGCCGCTGCGGTATCGCCAAGCTGCGCCTGTGCCAGCGCCACGCGCCGCTGAGTGTTCAGCGAGGCGTTATCAGTGGCGGGCAGTTTCGCCAGCTGGCTACGTGCCGCCGCTTTGTCACCGGCAGCAATATCCACTTCCGTCAGACCAAGAATGGCATCGGCGTTAGTTGGCTCCCGCGTCAGGACATTCTGATATGCAGCGCGAGCGGCGGTGTAATCACGTCGTTGTTGCGCCCAGTCAGCCAGCGTGAGGTCTATGCGCGTGGAAGGTGGTTGCTGGCGCAGCATCGCTTCCGCTTCAGCTTCTTTGCCGTTTTCTCGCAGGCGATTAGCGGTTTCCAGCACCTGATCGCTTTGCAGGCGATTAACCAGTTCCTGAATATTGCTGTTCCACTGCGCGCGCGGCAGGCTGTTGATATGCGCCAGCGCCGCTCTGTCCTGGTCATGACCAGAGAGATACAGCCCGTAAGCGTAAACCTGCTCCGGGTCGTTCGGCTTCTGCTGTGCCAGATTGCGCATTAATGTATCAGCCTGGCTGCGTTGTCCGGCCTGCCAGAGATCCTGCGAAAGTCGGTAAGTAATCCATACGCTGCCGGGATCCAGCGCCAGTCGTTGCCGCTGAAGTGCTGCCGCCTGCCCCCATTTGCCCTGGTTTTCCAGTGCCTCTGCCTGCTGTGCCAGACGGTCGTTTTGTAGGCTGCGTTCGATATCATCAATGCTACGCCGCTGACTGGCAGAGAGCGAGGCGATAAACGCTTCAGCTTTTTCTGGCGATTGCTGGCGGTAAATATTTGCCAGCCCGCGCACGGCGTTAGTGTTGCCGCTGTCCATACGCAGGGTCTGCTGATAATAGCGTTCAGCGGCGGGGTAATCTTTGCGCGCCATCGCCACATCGCCCAGCCCAAGCACTGCATAGCTGTCGGTGTTATCGACATTACGCGCCTGCTGGAACAGGCGTTCTGCCCGGTCAGGATTATTGGCTTTCAGCGCAGCATCGCCCTGCTGGATTGCCAGCCAGTAGCGGTTTACTTTCAGCAGACTGTTCCATTTGTCGTTGTTGCTGCTGTGCGGGTCCAGTGCGAGGGCTTTTTCCAGATTCGCCACCGCATTGGCGCGATCGCCTTTCTGAGAATACGCCTGGCCCAGCGCCCCCAGAGCCTCACTGTCTTTCGGGTTTGCCCGCACCGCCTGTTGTAGTTCGGGAATGGCTTTACCCGCCATACCAGAGTCCACCGCCGCTAAACCTTGCGCACGAGCGCGGAAAGCAGGGTCGGCCAGCTGTTTTTGCTGTTCTGCCAGTTGCGATTGTGCAGCCGCCACGCTATCGCCATCGCTAAAGATCGAGAGATATTTTTTCAGTGCCGACACACTGGCATCGCTGACGGGCATGTCTTTAATCTGCCCGTACCAGATTTTAGAGGCCCCTTCGCGCCCGGCGTTCGATTTCGCCATCTGTTCCAGGACGGCAAAACCTTCGTCACGGCGATCGCTACTAAACAGCAATAGCGCCAGATTGTTTTGCAGGCCCGTATTGCCCGGCGTATCCGCATTAATGCGTTTTAGCTGATTAATCGCTTCGCCACGGCGAGCCGGAATTTTCGCCACCGTACTCCAGTACTCGACGGCAATGTCACCTTCCGGCGGCGCACCGTTGAACAGTTTGTTGTAACTCGCCACAGCTTCTTCTGCATGACCAGTAGTCGCCTGCAATCTTGCCTGTTGCAGTGCCTGACGACCATCCGGCGTGGAAAGCAACATTGTGGTCCGCGACGATTTATACGCATTTGAACTCGGCGCTAACTGCGACAGCCGATCGAGCTGTTTTTGCGCGCCATCAATATCGCCCTGACGTAACAGAGAACGGAAACGGGCGGCAACGACGTCCGGGTTATTCGGATCAATAAGTTCCAGACGATACAACGACTGTTGCACCAGGTCTTCACGATGGGTCGCTTCGCCTAACCGAACTTGCTCCAGCAACTGTTGCTGAGCGGTTGGTGCTGCCTCGACCATCGGCATGACGGCCAGACCGAGGGAAAGCGTGAATATGTTTAGTGTGAATTTGCGCATTCCTGGCCCCAGTCAGGTAATAACTCACCTTTTGTCGAGAAGCGGAAACGGTGTTGATCCCAGCCTTGTCCAAACAGGGTCAGCACATAGTTGTAATAGGCATCGCTGCCGGGAAAGTTATCGGCCACGCGCTGGCGCTGAACGGCCTGCGCATCGCGGTTTTGTAAAAAGGGCAGCATGGCGGCAGAAAAACCGACCGGTCCTTTACCCTGTGCTTTCCCCGTAGCCACATCCACTTTTTCCGGCGGATAACCGTTTTTCTCGGTGAATGTCGCCATCGGTTTAAACCGGTTGAGCATCCGCGCTTTTTGCGGATCGCTGTCAGGCATCATGCCTACCCACATGTAAACGCGGATCGCGTCGTAGCTGCTGATCAATGTTTTTTCGGCTTTTAGCTGCCAGCCTTTGTCTTTCTCATAGCGCACCCAGTCTGGCGAAAAGCCTTTCGGGGCGGTTTCCAGCAATAAACGTTGATTGGTTTCGCGCAGCGTAGTCCACGGCGCGCCAAAGCGGGTGAAATACTGCGCCAGCGTCGGCGGCAGGTAGCTGGGGTTAAAACGCCAGCTGTTATCCTCTGCAAATCCCACTTTGCCCGGCAACAACATGGAACCCAGCCCAGGCACCGTCACCACTTCCTCCCGCGCAATACGTTTTAACAACGCGCTGCCGATGTCGGTATAACGCTGCTCTTTCCACAAACGCCCCGCCTCCAGCAACGACCAGGCCATCCAGACATCACCATCGGAGGCCGAATTGCTGTCCAGCACTTCCCACTTACTGTTCTCTTTCTTGCCCCACAGCCATGCGGGCAAACGTTCTTTTAAAGAACCCTGAGCGAGATTGTTCTGCGTCCAGTCGAGAATATTATCGAAAGCTGCACGGTCGTTAGCCGCCAGGGCAAAGAACATGCCGTAACTTTGCCCTTCGGAAGTGGTGATTTTACGCGCGTCACTTGGGTCAATGACGCGCCCTTCCTGACTGATGTAATCCTTTTTGAATTGCTCCCAGGCAGGCCAGTTGCAGGCTGCCTGAACACTAAAGGCAGCCAGCAGCAGCATCGTCACGAGTCCACTACGCAACACATTCATCTTCAATTACTCGTTATCCGGGTTAAGACGACGACGGCTGATAATACGCAGCAAACGCCACAGTACCCATGCCAGCAGCACGACGCTGATTGCCGCCAGCACCGCCAGCAGAATCGGATGGTTTGCCAGGGCATACCATAAGCGTTCGAACCACGGCAGATGGCCAACGTAATAGACGTCGCCAACACGCAGGCTATTGATACCGGACTCGCGGATCACCGCGACCGAACCGAACATGGTGGCGCGTTTGCCGCTATCGTTCACCGCATCGTTAAGCATTTCATAACCGCGTGGGCTATCTGCCAGCAGCGCAATCACGCTACGCTGGTCGTTATACGGCGACTGGAAGCCAATCACCGCTGCCATCGCACCGGAAGAGGTCAGCGTTGACTGAGTTTCTGCCGCGCGATCGCTCTCGTCCGGTACAATGCCGGGGAACGGGGTCTGGCGCATCGGCGTTTTCACCCAGCTTTCGGTCGCCTGCACCAACAGGTCGATCTGCTTGTCGTCTTTCAGTTTGTCCGGGATACCACCGACGATCATGATGTCGGCATCTTTGCCCTGAATGGTGCTGCCATCATCGGTCACCGTCAGGTTAATCGCCGGGAAGCCCGTCTGCGCACCGATAAAGCCAACGGTATTCAGCAAGGTTTCCATCTGTGCTTCGTTAGGCGCTTTCGGCATCACGGTGATGGTTTGTGACAGATCCGCCATCCGGCTGAACGGGAAGCCCGCGTTAGCAAAGGCGCGTAGATCCGGCATCGGGATGAAGTGGTAATACTTCGAGAAGTCGATGGTGGAGTCGTCACCAATCACCACATGATTCTGCACCGGCTGGAAGGTAATACAGTTATCCACCGAACCGCCCGGCATCGGGTTCATATACTCAAAGTCGAACCGCAACTGGTTGGTCGCGCCCAGTTTCAGCGCCGGAATAGAGACATCCGTTTTGCCATCCAGCAAACCTTGTAATACCGGAATCCGCAGCAGCAGGCGGTTCGCCTCCTGTTTACTGCTCAGGTTGAAGGATTGCAGGAACTGGTTATTCAGGCTGATATCCATCCGCGAACTGTCTTTCACCGGCGGCATGGTGTAGCGATAGTTGATATCCATATCAATGCCGGTACTGCGCATCAGGTAGAGATCCGGCGGCAGATTTAGCGAAACGTTAATCGCTGCTGGCTCAAGACCGCTGGATTGTAACTGTTCTTCATAGGTTTTCAGTTCACCAAAGGTGACCGGACGATCGGTACGCACCCAGTTCGGCGCATCGTACGGCTTACGCGGTAGCAGCGGTTTCACTTCATTCACTACCACGCTTTCACCACGGAACAGAATGTTACCCTGAGCGATACCTTTCGCTGCCTGCAACAGGTCTTTGTCGTCACGACCAAAGACCACCAGCAGTTTGACGTAAGGATTCTGCGGATGGTTGATCATTTCAATCACCGGGGCTTTTACCGCCGGATGATCGCGCAGGAAGTCCGGCCGTTTGTCATTAGTGGCAAAAACAATGGCATTGCGATCCGGCAGTTGGTTATAGAGCACCGGGAAGTTCTGCCCACGCCAGCCAGAACGCGAACCAAACCACGAGGCGACAATGGCAGATGCTTGTTGCAGCCCAACATCCGGCGCACCCGCAAAGACCATCGGCAAGGTGTTGGTGCGGTTATCACGCGGGTCAAAGAATGGCACCGGGAAGTGTGACAGGTCATTCTTCACATTCAGGGTCTGATAGGTCAAATCCAGTCCACTGCTCCGCCCAACATCCAGCCAAAGCGTGGTGCTGGCCGGGTTTTCGCACACGTCCTGATAATGGCCGACAAACTCCAGCCGCACACGGTTGAAGTCGGTAATAAACAGTGGGTTAATGGGCATTTGCGCCAGCGTTTTTTTACCCAACTGTTCTTTGGTCACTGGCAGCACGCCCATCAGTTCATCATTGAGATAAACCTTTAACTGCGACTGGACAGGCAGTAACGATGGCGATGGCGTGTATTCGAGGTTGAGCATCGCCTTCGTCACCACTTCATCACTGCGCATACCAAACTCAATGCTGCCGTTCGGGTTAATGCCACGTAGCACCATGCTGCCCGGCGGCGGCGCAATTTGCGCAAAGGTCAGCTTCACATCACGCGAAGGACCGTTCTGCGCCACGATGGGGGCATCAGCGCCCTGCACGCCCGGCATCACTTGCCCCACCTGCGGATTTTGTTCCGTCTGGGCGGCTACAGCTGGCTCAGCATTGATCAGTGGTTGCGTTGCTGGCGTCGCCTGCGTCATGAAAGAGGGGAACGCACTCATCCCCATAGCCACTGCACAAATCCAGAATAGTTTTCTTTTCATCGCGTTATCATCATTGTTGAGCCAAAGCCTGATCCGATGGTTGTGCCGTTTCGCTCCGCTCCGGGCGGCGCGGAATAAACGATACAACCCAGGAAACCAGAGAAGTCAGCACACGGAATATGCCCTTCACCGAAGAAGGCGCAAACTCCGCCAGATGGCGGTAGCCACGGAAGCCGAGCTTCAGAATATCCAGCAGACTTTCCAGCGGCTTATCTTCCGGATAGCTGTCCTGCCAGAGCGCCCATGTATCCGCACGGGCAAACGTACACTGCACAAAATCGATATGTTGCTGGGTGGTGAGCGGCATTAATTTCAGCCCAACTTCATTACCCATCACGCGCGCCACCTGGGTCGGGAAGACGTATTCCTGCTGACCACGTTTAAGCAACAGATTCACTTTCTGCCCTTCCAGAATCTGCGCCTGACCGTTGATCTTGATCCCCAAACCACCGTCGGAGAAATCCTGAACGGTACACGAAAAGAGGTGACCATCTTCGCGGGCAATTGCCGCGGGCATCGTCATCTCCACGCGGTGCGATCGGCGTACCTGTTTGCTTTCTACCGATACCGCAACTGCGCCGCCAAGAACAATCAGGTTGTAGAACACCCACACCATACTGACGACCACGGTGAGCATCTCGGTTGGCGGGCCATAGAAGTAGCGCCAGATGCCTACCGCAACGCCCACCAGGTTGAGCAGAACAAGGAAGATGTAGGGCCGCGAGATCACCCAGTCGACGTACTCTTCTTCCACCAGTCCACCTTTGGCGGTGACGTTAAATTTGCCTTTGTGCGGGTTAATCAGCGCCACCAGCGTCGGTGGTGCGATATACCACGCCAGCACCGTTTCGTAGATTTCACTCCAGAAAGAGTGGCGATATTTGCCCTGGATCTTGGAGTTGGTCAGGCTGGCATGGATCATATGCGGCAGCACGAACAGGGCAATCATCAACGCTGGCGCATAGATGATGTAGGCATGAAGCAGCAGGAACGCCAGCGGCGCAGTCAGGAAGATCAGCCGTGGAATGCCCGACAAGAAGTGGAACATGGCGTTGACGTAACATAGCCGCTGAGCAAACTTCAGTCCTTTACCGGTGAGCGGGTTATCGAGACGGAAGATTTGCACCATCCCGCGCGCCCAGCGAATACGCTGACCGATATGCGCCGACAGACTTTCGGTCGCCAGCCCCGCCGCCTGCGGAATACGCATATACGCGGAGGTATAGCCACGACGGTGCAAACGCAGAGAAGTATGCGCATCTTCAGTTACCGGTTCGACAGCAATGCCGCCAATTTCATCCAGCGGTTTACGGCGAATCACCGCACATGAACCGCAGAAGAAGGTGGCGTCCCACATATCGTTGCCGTCCTGCACCAGACCATAGAACAGCGTGCCTTCGTTCGGTGTTTTACGGAAACGCCCCAGGTTGCGTTCAAACGGGTCCGGTGAGAAGAAGTGGTGCGGCGTCTGCATCATCGCCAGCTGTTTTTCTTTCAGGAACCAGCCCATGGTCATTTGCAGGAACGATCGCGTTGGTACGTGGTCGCAGTCGAAAATCGACACGAACTCGCCTTTGGCATATTTCAGCGCATTGTTGATGTTGCCCGCTTTCGCATGTTCATGAGTGGTACGGGCGATATATTTCACCCCCACGTTTTGCGCAAACTGGCGAAACTCTTCCCTGCCGCCGTCATCGAGGATCCAGATGTTCAGCTTGTCTTTCGGCCAGTCGATACCCAGCGAGGCGTAAATCGTATTTTTCACCACGTTGAGATCTTCGTTGTAAGTCGGGACAAAGATATCCACCGACGGCCACAGCGACATATCTTTCGGCAATGGCACCGGCTGACGATTCAGCGGCCATACCACCTGGAAGTAACCGAGCACCAGCACAATCCACGCGTACGTTTCGGCGAACAGCAGAATAAGCCCGCACACCAGGCTGACCGGATCGTCCCAGTTCAGCGTAGAGGTGTAGCGCCACCAGATATAACGGCAAGAAACGGTCAGCGACAGCACAATCAACATTAGCGCCGAGAAGCGCCCCGGCATCCGCCGTACGATCAGCGCTACACCCCACAGCAGCATCAGGAAGATAAACTGCGCCAGCGGGTTAAACGGCTGGGTAACGCAGATTAACGCCAGAATCAGCGAGAAGGTGACGATGATACCGAGGATCAACCGCCGCGCCCCGGCGCTCAAATGGCCGAGTTCTTTTTTCTCATCGAGATGCTGTGTTTTATGGCTAACGCGCTCAGGCAGCTCGTTCATCCATTGATGGTAACGTCCACGAATATTCTGCAGACCTGAAAATGTCCGCCTGCGCGGTTTCGTCGTTTCTTTGCGCGATGTACCGATCAGTAACCAGCATGTTTGAATGAGATAACGGACCGGGTCCAGCGGACGCGGACGCGAGGCGTTGATATGCGGATACAGGTTTTTATGTTCTGCGCGAATACGCTGCCAGCGCGGGTGCTCCAGCGGAATAAAAATCCAGGCCAGGATCAACCAAAAACAGCCGAGCGTCGCGCTGAAAGCCGACGCACCGTGACGACGATAATCGCGATAACGCCCGATAAGCCGCGCGTTGACCGGCGGGATAAGCAACCACCGGGTCAGGATACTCATGATGCACTCCCGACTGGCGTTTTCAGCCCGGAATAGTTCAACAGGCACCAGTTAGCCAGCGTCAGTATCTCTTCAGCCGCCAGCGCATCACTGCGGTATTCACCGACTGGTTGCTTAGCCGCCAGGCATTGAGCCATCGCTTCATCACGATGAATGAGTATTGGCAGTAATCGGCGCTGGCTTTGCAACCAAAGCTGGTAAATATCGTCCTGAACCTGACTGCCGATACGGAAGTCATTAATCAAAATATGCGCGCCATCCGGCAGCGCTTGCTGATGCAGTCGGATATGGCAGTTGGCATCCACATTGACGATTGCCAGCGAGTGATCGCACAAACTCAGCAGCTGGTGGGTTATCTGTGAGGCATCACGCGGTAAGTCAATTAAAATCCACTGGTAACGCCCGCTGGCTTTTAGTTGCTGTAAGCCGGAGCAAATATCGCTCAGCCGGGTTTGCCAGTGCTGTGGATTTTCTTGTTCTTCAATGGATAACTGACCAAAAGGCAGCAAATCGAGCTGCGAGGTATAGCGCAACCCGGCGTCACGCCAGTCCTGGCCATCCAGCATAGCTCTGGCCCAGCCCTGACGGTGGGTAAAATCAACGTTAAATGACAGGCGCAACAAGTTGTCCGGGCAGGCATCGACCACCAGGACATTTTCTCCCAACATTTGTAATGACCAGGCTAATGCGGCGGTGATGGTTGTTGTCCCCACGCCTCCCCGCACCCCCTGCAATCCCAGTACGGCCATTCACCAATCCCCTACTTTTGTTGCGCAAACTCTGCCAGCAACGGCCAGCGTTTTAATGCCGCGGCCAACTGTTCGCGTTGGGAAATATCGGCATAATCAATATCAGGCAGTGAAAATGCCTGCTTTAACGCCAAAATATCATTCTGGAAGATATAGCCTATCGCGGGATCAGGCAGAGTATCTGGTTCATTGTTATTCATTTGCTTGATCCCTATGAAATAACCGTACCGTTCATGAGACAATTCTAACCGTGAGCATTTCGCCGGTTTATTGTTTACGGCGAGACGGGAATGTGCTCACTTTTTGACTTTCCGTTACGCAACAGAAAAAGTTAAAAACGAAAAGACTAAAATCACATGTCTTGTGACCTGCTAAATTGATTCACATGCTAAATCTGATAAGTTTTAATTTCAATGGTAGGTTTATTTCTTAGCTTTCGCTAGTAAACTGATAATCAGACAAAATGTTGACATGAGGGACATTGTGGACCCTGTATTCTCTATCGGTATCTCATCATTATGGGATGAGCTGCGACATATGCCAGCAGGCGGCGTCTGGTGGTTTAACGTCGATCGCCATGAAGATGCTATCAGTCTGGCGAATCAAACAATTGCATCCCAGGCTGAAACCGCACACGTCGCGGTCATTAGCATGGACAGCGATCCGGCGAAAATCTTTCAATTAGATGATTCTCAAGGACCGGAAAAAATAACATTATTTTCAATGCTAAATCATGAAAAAGGTCTATACTATTTGGCCCGTGATTTGCAGTGTTCTATTGATCCCCATAATTACCTTTTTATTCTTGTTTGCGCAAATAACGCATGGCAAAACATTCCTGCCGAGCGGCTTCGCTCATGGTTGGATAAAATGAATAAATGGAGCAGGTTAAACCATTGTTCGCTTTTGGTAATTAATCCCGGAAATAATAACGATAAACAATTTTCATTGTTGCTTGAGGAATACCGTTCACTTTTTGGTCTTGCCAGTTTGCGTTTTCAGGGCGACCAACATTTGCTGGATATTGCCTTCTGGTGCAACGAAAAAGGGGTCAGCGCCCGTCAGCAGCTTAGCGTTCAGCAACAAAATGGTATCTGGACATTAGTTCAAAGCGAAGAGGCGGAGATCCAACCACGCAGCGACGAAAAACGCATTCTGAGTAATGTTGCTGTGCTGGAAGGTGCGCCGCCGCTATCGGAACACTGGCAACTGTTCAACAATAACGAAGTCCTGTTCAATGAAGCCCGTACCGCTCAGGCGGCGACGGTGGTCTTTTCTTTACAACAAAATGCGCAAATCGAGCCACTGGCCCGCAGCATTCATACTCTGCGTCGCCAGCGCGGTAGTGCGATGAAAATCCTCGTACGGGAAAATACCGCAAGCCTGCGCGCCACCGATGAACGTTTGTTATTGGCCTGCGGTGCAAATATGGTTATTCCGTGGAATGCGCCTCTCTCCCGTTGTCTGACGATGATCGAAAGCGTGCAAGGGCAGAAGTTTAGTCGCTATGTGCCGGAAGATATCACTACCTTGCTGTCAATGACCCAGCCGCTCAAACTGCGTGGTTTCCAGAAGTGGGATGTATTCTGTAATGCCGTCAACAACATGATGAATAACCCTCTATTACCTGCCCACGGTAAAGGCGTTCTGGTTGCCCTACGTCCGGTACCGGGTATCCGCGTTGAGCAAGCCCTGACGCTGTGTCGCCCTAACCGCACCGGCGATATCATGACTATTGGCGGTAATCGGCTGGTGCTGTTTCTCTCATTCTGTCGGATTAACGATCTGGATACCGCGTTGAATCATATTTTCCCATTGCCGACTGGCGACATTTTCTCAAACCGTATGGTCTGGTTTGAAGATGATCAAATCAGTGCCGAGCTGGTGCAGATGCGCCTGCTTGCCCCAGAACAATGGGGCATGCCGCTGCCTTTAACGCAAAGTTCTAAACCGGTCATCAATGCCGAGCACGATGGTCGCCACTGGCGACGAATACCAGAACCAATGCGACTGTTAGATGATGCTGTGGAGCGCTCATCATGATGACCATCAGCGATATCATTGAAATTATTGTCGTTTGCGCACTGATATTTTTCCCGCTGGGCTATCTGGCGCGGCACTCTTTGCGACGCATTCGCGACACCTTACGTTTGTTCTTTGCTAAACCTCGTTATGTTAAACCGGCCGGGACGTTACGCCGCACGGAAAAAGCCAGGGCAACCAAAAAATGACTCAATTTACGCAAAATACCGCCATGCCTTCTTCCCTCTGGCAATACTGGCGCGGCCTTTCCGGCTGGAACTTCTATTTTCTGGTTAAGTTCGGCCTGTTGTGGGCAGGATATCTTAACTTCCATCCGCTCCTCAATCTGGTGTTTGCCGCGTTTCTGCTGATGCCCATTCCGCGCTACAGCCTGCATCGCTTACGCCACTGGATTGCCCTGCCGATCGGCTTTGCTTTGTTCTGGCATGACACCTGGTTGCCTGGCCCGGAAAGCATAATGAGCCAGGGTTCGCAGGTGGCGGGGTTCAGTACCGATTATTTAATCGACCTTGTCACACGCTTTATTAACTGGCAGATGATTGGGGCCATTTTTGTTTTATTAGTGGCCTGGTTATTCCTGTCACAATGGATTCGCATTACCGTTTTTGTGGTTGCCATTCTGCTATGGCTGAACGTACTTACCCTGGCGGGACCAAGTTTCTCCTTGTGGCCTGCCGGTCAACCGACGACCACTGTAACAACGACGGGTGGTAACGCAGCGGCAACCGTTGCGGCGACGGGTGGCGCACCGGTAGTGGGTGATATGCCCGCACAAACTGCACCGCCAACAACGGCGAACCTTAACGCCTGGCTGAATAATTTCTATAACGCGGAGGCGAAACGTAAATCGACCTTCCCGTCTTCGCTGCCCGCTGATGCTCAGCCATTTGAACTACTGGTGATTAATATCTGTTCGCTTTCCTGGTCGGATATTGAAGCCGCCGGGTTGATGTCGCATCCGCTGTGGTCGCATTTCGATATTGAGTTCAAGAACTTTAACTCCGCCACCTCCCACAGTGGCCCGGCGGCGATCCGTTTACTGCGCGCCAGCTGCGGGCAGACTTCGCACACTAATCTGTATCAACCGGCAAATAATGACTGCTATCTGTTTGATAACCTGTCGAAACTGGGCTTTACCCAGCACCTGATGATGGGACATAACGGCCAGTTCGGCGGTTTTTTGAAAGAAGTTCGCGAAAATGGTGGCATGCAGACCGAATTGATGGATCAAACAAATCTGCCGGTTATTTTGCTGGGCTTTGATGGTTCGCCGGTTTATGACGATACCGCCGTGCTTAACCGCTGGCTGGACGTTACCGAAAAAGATAAAAACAGCCGTAGTGCCACGTTCTACAACACGCTTCCACTGCATGACGGCAACCATTATCCGGGCGTCAGCAAAACAGCGGATTACAAAGCGCGGGCGCAGAAATTCTTTGATGAACTGGACGCCTTCTTTACTGAACTGGAGAAATCGGGTCGTAAAGTGATGGTGGTCGTGGTGCCAGAACACGGCGGCGCGCTGAAGGGCGACAGAATGCAGGTATCTGGCCTACGTGATATCCCTAGCCCGTCTATCACAGACGTCCCCGTTGGGGTGAAATTCTTCGGCATGAAGGCACCACATCAGGGGGCACCGATTGTCATCGACCAACCGAGCAGCTTCCTGGCTATCTCCGATCTGGTGGTTCGGGTTCTTGATGGCAAGATTTTCACCGAAGACAATGTTGACTGGAAAAAACTCACCAGTGGGTTGCCACAAACAGCACCGGTCTCCGAGAACTCAAATGCAGTAGTTATTCAATACCAGGATAAACCGTACGTTCGCCTGAACGGCGGCGACTGGGTGCCTTACCCGCAATAAGAACGAAAAAGGCCGCAGAGTTTCACCCCTGCGGCCTGGTCCGGGCGCAACTTGCCATTACGGCAGCCTGACGCCCGCATGACACGTTACTTCCGCTTATTCAGCGAGTTCACGATCAGACTGGCAAGAATGCCAGCAATGACCGGAGCCGCTAAATCATGCCAGAAGGCCATGCCCAGCTCTGCGAGCGTCATATAGCCGCCTGTGTTGTAATGACAACGTTTCGCGGCTATTCTTGAGTTGTTTAGGTTCAAGATTAGCCCCCGTGGTGTTGTCAGGTGCATACCTGCAACGTGCGGGGGTTTTCTCTCTCCAGCAACCAATGCCACCAGGGATAAAGCCCCCCGCAACATTGCGCCTCACCGGAACCTTTCCGGCTTGCCGCTGATTCTACGACTGTTTTTCTGTTCCGGAATCCGTCACGTCTTCACTCTGTGCTGCGCATTCCGCAGAATATTATCCGCTTGCAACCGTTGCATTTTTCTTACGAAAAAGGCCGCAGAGTTTTATCCCTGCGGCCTGATCCGGGCGCAAATTGCCATTACGGCAGCCTGACGCCCGTCTGACACGTTACTTCCGCTTGTTCAGCCAGTTCACGATCAGACTGGCAAGAATGCCAGCAATGACCGGAGCCGCTAAATCATGCCAGAAGGCCATGCCCAGTTCTGCGAGCGTCATATAGCCGCCTCTGTTGTAATGACAACGTTTCGCGGCTATTCTTGAGTTGTCTGGGTTCAAGATTAGCCCCCGTGATGTTGTCAGGTGCATACCTGCAACGTGCGGGGGTTTTCTCTCTCCAGCAACCAATGCCACCAGGGATAAAGCCCCCGCAACATTGCGCCTCACCGGAACCTTTCCGGCTTGCCGCTGATTCTACGATTGCTTTTTACCGTCAGCACCCGGCAATCTTCCTCATTGCGTGATGCCTTCCAGCTTAATTTCTTTATTTGCAATAGTTGCAGTTCATATCCGGGCTGACTCCAGACTGGTAGTGAAATGCGCAATTTTGTAGAATTGCGCCTCCTCGCGACCTCCCCAGTGAATCTGTTGCCTCATTTTTTACATACTGCGTATTCGACTTCTCCACCTGTTGCGCAAGAGAAACTGGGTTTATTCATTTTTGCGAGGCCGACTTCTTTCTGGACAGGACTTTATGCAGCACAACACACTACCGAAACACGATCAGAAAATGCCGTTTACACGCTACGACTTCGGCTGGGTTTTATTATGCATAGGCATGGCGATTGGTGCCGGAACCGTGCTGATGCCAGTACAAATTGGCTTGAAGGGAATTTGGGTATTTATTACCGCAGCGATCATTGCTTATCCTGCCACCTGGGTAGTGCAGGACATTTATTTAAAAACCCTTTCTGAAAGCGATTCCTGTAATGACTACACCGATATTATCAGTCATTACCTGGGGAAGAACTGGGGAATTTTCCTCGGGGTTATCTACTTTTTGATGATTATCCACGGGATTTTTATCTACTCTCTCTCCGTGGTTTTCGACAGCGCCTCGTACCTGAAAACCTTCGGTTTAACCGATGCCGATCTTTCACAATCTCTACTTTATAAAGTCGCCATTTTCGCCGTACTGGTGGCAATTGCGTCTGGTGGTGAACGATTACTGTTTAAGATTTCCGGGCCAATGGTGGTGGTCAAAGTAGGGATTATCGTCGTGTTCGGTTTTGCGATGATCCCGCACTGGAATTTCGCCAATATAACCGCCTTCCCGCAAGCCTCCGTCTTTTTCCGCGATGTCCTGCTTACCATTCCCTTTTGCTTCTTTTCTGCGGTATTTATTCAGGTACTTAACCCAATGAATATTGCCTATCGTAAACGGGAAGCGGATAAAGTACTGGCAACCCGGCTCGCGCTGCGTACCCACCGAATTAGTTATGTCACGCTCATCGCGGTGATCCTGTTTTTTGCCTTTTCGTTTACCTTCTCAATTAGCCACGAAGAAGCCGTTTCTGCCTTTGAACAAAATATCTCGGCACTGGCACTGGCCGCGCAGGTGATCCCTGGGCATATCATTCATATCACCTCTACGGTGCTGAATATCTTTGCCGTACTGACCGCATTCTTTGGCATTTATCTCGGTTTCCACGAGGCCATTAAAGGCATTATTCTCAATCTGTTAAGCCGAATTATTGATACCAAGAAAATTAATTCACGCGTGCTGACTCTGGCGATCTGCGCTTTTATCGTCATTACGTTGACGATTTGGGTTTCGTTTCGTGTATCGGTGCTGGTGTTCTTTCAGTTGGGAAGCCCGTTATATGGCATTGTGTCGTGCCTCATTCCGTTTTTCCTGATCTATAAAGTCGCACAACTGGAAAAACTTCGCGGATTTAAAGCCTGGCTGATTCTGCTTTACGGCATTTTGCTATGCTTGTCGCCACTGTTGAAGCTGATTGAGTAAACCGGAGCGCACGGCCCCGGTTTTGTGAGTTAACGCTGCGGATTTTCATCCTGATCAACAGCAAAACAAGCTACCAGTTGACCGCCGTAGTCTTTTAGCTGCGGCTGCAACTGGGTGCAGGGGCCGAAGCGCCGACGACAGCGGGCGTTGAAGGCGCAACCCGGCGGTGGATTGAGCGGGCTTGGCAGTTCACCGGTGAGCTTGATGCGCTCGCGGCGATCGTCCGGGTTCAGGCGCGGCGTCGCGGAGAGTAGCGCCTGAGTGTACGGATGACGCGGGTTATTGAAGATTTGGTCCTTCGTTCCCTTCTCCACGCAGCGGCCCAGGTACATCACCATCACTTCATCGGCAATGTGCTCAACCACTGACAGGTCGTGGGAGATAAAGACATAAGACAGCCCCAACTCCTGCTGCAAATCCATCATCAGATTCAGCACCTGCGCACGCACTGAGACGTCCAGCGCGGAAACCGGCTCATCGGCAATCACCACATCCGGGTCGAGCATCAGACCACGGGCAATGGCGATACGCTGACGCTGACCGCCGGAGAACATATGCGGATAGCGGTCGTAATGCTCGGTTTTCAGGCCGACTTTCGCCATCATCGACAGGGCTTTTTCCCGACGCTGATCTTTGCTTAAGCTGGTATTAATAAGCAGCGGCTCTTCAAGAATTTGCCCAACTTTTTTACGCGGATTTAGCGAACCATAGGGATTCTGAAAGACGATCTGGATTTTCTGCCGACGCAACTTCTGCGCCTGCGGATCGTGCTTGAGCAGATCCTGCCCCTGGTAATACAGCTCACCACCGGTGGGCGTTTCGATCATCGTCAGTAACCGACCGAGGGTCGATTTACCGCAGCCAGATTCACCTACTACTGCCAGCGTTTTGCCACGTTCAAGGTTAAACGAAACGCCGTCCAGCGCCTTCACCAGACGTTCCGGCGCGAACATACCTTTCTTCACCGGATAATGTTTTTTCAGGTCGATAGCCTGCAACAGCGGTTGTTGCGAGGTGGCCTCTTGCGTACTCATAGTGTCGGCCTCCCGGCATCATCAAGTGGGTAGTGGCATTTGGACTGACGCCCGTCAGCGAGCATATTCAGCGCCGGTTCTTCAGCGCGGCATTTGTCAGTGGCGTAGGGACAGCGCGGGTTAAGCAGGCAGCCGTTCGGACGGTCATACTTGCCGGGAACAACACCTGGCAACGACGCCAGACGTTCTTTATCCTGAGCAAATTCCGGCAGCGCACGCAGCAATGCCTGAGTATACGGGTGACGCGGCGCATGGAAGATGGCGTGCGCATCGCCCGTTTCCACCACCTGACCTGCATACATCACGATGATTTTATGTGCCGCTTCCGCCACCAGCGCCAGGTCATGGGTAATTAACACCAGCGCCATGTTCTCTTTCTGCTGTAGCTCCAGCAGTAGTTCAATGATTTGCGCCTGAATGGTCACGTCCAGCGCAGTGGTTGGTTCATCGGCAATCAGCAGTTTTGGCCGACAGGCAATCGCCATGGCGATCATCACGCGCTGGCTCATGCCGCCGGAAAGCTGATGCGGGTAAACATCCAGACGCGATGCCGGATCGGGAATACCGACCTGATTCAGCAGGTCAATCGCCCGCTGACGGCGGGTACTTTTGTTGCCGCCCTGATGCACCTTAATCGCTTCCATAATCTGGAAACCCACGGTGTAGCACGGGTTAAGGCTGGTCATCGGGTCCTGGAAGATCATCGCCACTTCGGCACCCACCAGGTTGCGGCGCTCTTTTTCTGAGATACGCTGTAAATCCTGACCGTTAAACTCCAGCTTTTCCGCCATTACGCGGCCCGGATAATCAATCAGCCCCATAATCGCCAGCGAACTGACCGATTTACCAGAGCCGGACTCACCCACAATCCCGACTACTTCGCCCTGTTTTACGCTGTAGCTGATGCGGTCTACGGCGCGGAACGGTGCGCTTTCGTCGCCGAAATGCACCGATAATTTATCTACATTTAATAACGCCATCTCGAACCTCTTACTGCTTCAGTTTGGGATCGAGCGCGTCACGCAGACCGTCACCCATCAGGTTAAATGCCAGCACCGTCAGCAGGATCGCCAGACCCGGGAAGGTCACGACCCACCAGGCGCTTTGCGCGAACTGCAACACGTCAGAGAGCATGGTGCCCCACTCCGGCGTTGGCGGCTGCGCCCCCATGCCGAGGAAGCCAAGGGCGGCCATATCGAGAATAGCGTTAGAGAAACCGAGCGACGCCTGAACAATCAGCGGCGCAAGGCAGTTCGGGAAGATGTTAATAAACATCTGGCGCATTGCCCCGGCACCCGCCACGCGAGACGCGGTGACGTAATCGCGGTTAACTTCCACCAGCACGGCGGCGCGGGTTAAGCGCACATAATGCGGCAGCGCAACGAAGGTTAGCGCCAGCGCGGCGTTACCAATCGACGGGCCGAAAATCGCCACCAGCACCAGTGCCAGCAGTAGACTTGGCAGCGCCAGCATGATATCGACCACGCGCATGATGATGTTATCGACCAGACCGCCAAAGTAACCAGCGATCAGGCCGAGAATAACGCCCATAATCAGCGATAACACCACTACCAGACAGCCAACCAGCAGCGACAAGCGCGCGCCGTACATCAGCCGCGACAGCACATCACGCCCCACGTCATCAGTGCCCAGCAAGTGCGCCATGCTGCCGCCTTCCTGCCAGGCTGGCGGGGCGAGCAGTGCATCGCGGAACTGTTCCGCCGGGTTATAGGGTGCAATCCAGTTGGCAAAGATCGCGATAAACAGCACGATGACGACGTAAACCAGCCCGACAACCGCGCCTTTGTTGCGTTTAAAATAGTGCCAGAACTCCTGTAACGGGGTCATCGGCACCGGTGCGCTAATCACTTTATTTTCAGTAACCTGTGACATGATGTCCCCTTACTTCTTATGACGAATACGCGGGTTCACCACGCCGTACAGCAAATCGACCAGCAGGTTGACGAGGATAATCATCGTCGCCACCAGCAATACGCCGCCCTGCACTACCGGATAATCGCGGCGTTGCAGTGCGTCAATCAACCAACGCCCCAGACCGGGCCACGAGAAGATGGTTTCAGTCAGAATCGCCCCCGCCAGCAATGTTCCCACCTGCAGGCCGATAACGGTCACCACCGGCAGCATCGCGTTACGCAGCGCATGGACGATAATCACCCGCATCCGGGTAAGACCTTTGGCACGCGCGGTGCGGATATAATCTTCGCCCAGCACTTCCAGCATCGAGGAGCGCGTCATACGCACAATGACCGCCAGCGGGATGGTACCCAGCACAATGGCGGGTAGGATCATATGGGCGACGGCATCGATAAAGTTACCGTCTTCACCCCAGATGGCGGTGTCGATCAGCATAAAACCGGTTAACGGATTGGAATCATCGAGGAACACCATGTCGCTCACACGACCGGAGACAGGCGTCAGGTTCCAGTGCACCGAAACCAGCATGATCAGCATCATGCCCCACCAGAAAATTGGCATCGAGTAGCCGGTCAGCGCCAGGCCAACCGCTGTGTGATCGAAAATGGAACCACGTTTAACCGCAGCCAGCACACCAACCGGAATACCGACTGCCGTCGCAAAAATCATCGCGCAGACGCCAAGTTCCAGCGTAGCCTGAAAGCGCGGCACGAACTCTTCCCATACCGGAATTCGGCTTTTCATGGAAATGCCTAAATCACCGTGCATTACGCCCCAAATGTAATGGAGATACTGCTGCCACATCGGTTTATCTAAGCCGAGTTCAGCCAGCAATTGCGCGTGACGCTCTGGGGAGATCCCACGCTCGCCCGCCATGATCATCACCGGATCGCCCGGGATCATGTGGACAAAGGCAAATGTGAGAAGGGTAATACCGATAAACGTGGGGATGACGAGTCCCAAACGTCGGAGAATAAACTGCAACATAACCCGGATTCTCTATAATGACCCGCAGCCTGGAACTGCGTGTCTGTATTGCTCACAAATCAATTCCCGCCCTTGTGGGACAGGGAATGAAGTATTGCTGCCGGATGGCGCTGCACGCAGAGGCACAGCGCCACCGGGTATGGCTTTTAATTATTCGATAGAGACATTTTCGAAGTGATGTTTGCCTAATGGATCAACCACATAGCCTTTAACTTCTTTGCGTACCGGTTCAAACACGGTGGAGTGAGCGATGATCAGTGCCGGAGCCTGATCGTGCATCACGACCTGTGCTTGTTTGTACAGTTCAACACGTTTATTGTGGTCGTCGGTAGCACGCGCCGGTTGAATCAGATCTTCAAACGGTTTGTAGCACCATTTTGAGTAGTTGGAGCCTTGTTCAGAGGCGGCGCAGCTGAACAGGGTGGCGAAGAAGTTATCCGGATCCCCGTTATCGCCAGTCCAGCCCATCATTACCGTCTGATGCTCGCCATCTTTCGCACGCTTGAGGTACTCACCCCATTCGTAGGTGACGATTTTGGCCTGCACGCCGACTTTCGCCCAGTCTGCCTGAATCATCTCCGCCATGCGGCGAGCGTTCGGGTTATACGGACGTTGTACCGGCATTGCCCACAAGTCGATGGAGAAACCTTTTTCCAGACCCGCTTCTTTCAGCAAGGCTTTCGCTTTTTCAGGATCGTAAGTGTAGTCCTGAACGTCGTCGTTATAGCCCCACATGGTTGGCGGGATCAGGTTTTTCGCTGATACGCCCGCGCCCTGATAAACTGCTTTGATGATGGCGTCTTTGTTCACCGCGTAGGTCAGAGCCTGGCGAACTTTCACGTCATCCAGTGGTTTTTTCTGCACGTTATACGAGAGATAACCGACATTCAGCCCCGGCATTTCCATCAGGTTGATGGATTTATCCTGCTTCATGCGGGCGATATCTGCCGGGTTCGGGTACGGCATCACCTGGCATTCGTTCTTCTGCAATTTCGCGTAACGCACGGAAGCGTCAGGAGTAATAGAGAAGACCAGCGTATCGATCTTCGGTTTGGTGCCCCAGTAGCCATCAAACGCTTTATAGCGAATACGGGAATCTTTCTGGTACTGCTGTAACTGGAACGGGCCGGTACCGATTGGGTTGAGATCCAGTTTTTCCGGTGTACCGGCTTTCATCATCGCGTCAGCATATTCTTTTGACAGAATAGAGGCGAAGTCCATTGCCAGGTCAGCGAGGAACGGCGCTTCCGGGCGAGTCAGCACAAACTGAACGGTGTTATCGTCCACCTTTTTCACTTCGCTGATCAGCTCCGGCAAGCCCATGCCTTCAAAGTATTCGTAGCTGCCGCCAGAAACTTTATGGTACGGGTTTTGCGCGTTTTTCTGACGATCGAACGAGAACACCACGTCATCGGCGTTCAGTTCGCGCGTCGGTTTGAATTCTTTATTGTCGTGCCACTTCACACCTTTACGCAGATGGAAGGTATAGGTTTTACCGTCTTCGCTGACTTCCCACTTTTCAGCGAGGCCCGGGATCACTTCGGTGGTGCCGATTTTAAATTCAACCAGGCGGTTATAAAGCGGTACGGAAGAGGCGTCATAGGTGGTACCGGAGGTAAACAGCTGCGGGTTAAACCCTTCCGGAGATCCTTCTGAGCAATAAACCAGAGTTTTAGCCTGAACACTTGCTGCGACGGTCATAGCCACCAGGCTGAGACCAAGCTTCAGCATCCCTGACTTTTTCAAGGAAATACGCATTATTCTGCTCCAATTGTGATGTTTGTTGTTTTAACCCTTTGCAGTGGGTTGTCGCTGCCTGACCTTTTTTGTTTTTTGCCCGGTCGGGTCAACGTTATGAGGTGGGGATGCCGTACTAATTAACATCAGTGTAACAGTGCGGATCCTCCATAAAATGCCCCTCGTGACCTACAATCTGTCAACAGAATGTGAAAACGTCAATACAGCCAACCGGGATTTACACCAACGGTGAGAATCCACAAACAAAGATTAAAAAAACTTCAAACAGCTATTTGCAGCAGAGAAATTTGTGCTACGCCAACACAACCAGAACAATCAGCTTAATATTTAGCAACATTTGGTGATTAAGTTTTATGCATTTAATGAAAAAAATCTGAGGTAAAGGTGGATATCTGAGCGATTAATACCATGAACGCTAAAACGCACAGCGGAAAATGCCAGCGCCAGCCATAAGTAACGCAAAAAAAGATTTAAGCAAATATAAAAAAAGACAATGGTTTCTGTCACAAATCCGTTAATGGATAGTGAGATATGGGGCGCAAATTTGGCAGGGAAATGTGTGGTGTGTAGGTCGAATAAGGTGTTCACGCCGCATCCGACAATGGGCCGGTACATTTGCCTGATGCGACGCTGGCGCGTCTTATCAGGCCTACGTCGAATCGAACCTCCCTGCCCCCGGAGGTTCTCTTCCTCATGAGCTACAAATGCAAAAAAGCCTGCTCGCTGAGCAGGCTTTTCGAATTTGGTCGGTGATAGAGGATTCGAACCTCCGACCCCTTCGTCCCGAACGAAGTGCGCTACCAGGCTGCGCCAATCACCGAATGCGGGGCGCATCTTACTGCGCAGATACGCCCTCGTCAATCCCTTAATAGCAAAATGCCTTTTGATCGGCGAGAAAGTCAGCAGGCCGCTTAGTTAGCCGCCGCCTCTCTTGCCTGCGGGATGTGGCACCAGTTGTTGTTTTCGTTAATTCCACCATCCGGTGAAGTATAGCCAAGACAACCCATGATGGTGTCGTACAGCTCTACGTGACGGCGTGGCACTTTCATGTCGGCTTCTTTTTTCAGCTGCGCAAATGCTTGCGCATTGACCGGATTTTCCAGATATTTATCTGACATCCAGACCATCATCGGCACACGGAACTGCTCCGGCGGTGCCAGTTCACGCGGCGTGCCGTGCAGGTGCTCGCGTTCATTAATTGACTCACCGTGGTCAGCTGCGTAGAACACAATCGCTTTCTTATCGCGAACCTGATCAATCACGCTGGAGATAAAGTGATCCACATAGGTCACCGAGTTGTCATAGGAGTTGATCATCTGCGCTTTGGTACAGCCGCTATCAACACCAATACATTCCGGCTTCCACTGCGCAAAGCTGCGCGGGTAACGCTGGGTGTAGTTAAAGTGCGAACCTTTGGTATGCAGAATGATCAGATGCTTACCATCCGGGTTGCGCCCCAGCGATTGCTGCATTTCGTCTACCAGCAACATATCATCTACCGGCTTGCCACGGTTACGTGGCTCCGCACCAATCTGCTCACGATAAGCAATGTTGTCCGCCATCGTGTTGCTGTAGAACCACATTTCGCTCTGCATAGCGTAGAGATCAGAAGTGAATCCTAACTGCTTCAGCACCGCGAAAATATTCTGTTCTTTTAATGTGCGCTGCGGATTATCTTCTGCTCCACCCTGACGTACAAACATGCAACGCAGTGAGAGTTTGGTTGCAGTATCACAGGAGTAACCACGGAACGCCGCCAGATTTTTCTCCTGAGCCAGTTTCGGTGTGGTATTGCGTTCATAGCCGAAAATGCCCATATGATCCCAGCGCGTGGTTTCACCAATAATGAAAACGACATATGTATCATCAACGTTTTGTGGAGCCTGGTACGTAAACTTCTTCGCAGGGTTAAGGAGAGAATTGTTATCGGAAGATTCATCGACCCGCGCCCAGGCATAAAGACCTAATGCCGAAAGCCAGTTTGATGGCAGATAAGAGTTCGCTACGACACCGCCATAACTCGGCAAATCAACACCGGTCGCCCTCTCCACTTTCTTCTGCTGGATATCCAGCAAACGAATCGGTGCCCAAACCATAATACCTGCCAGTACGACGACCGCCAGGCTGCGAATACGCTGCCCTGGGGTTCGCAGTTGTCGGAGCAAGGTGTAACGACAGCGGTTATTCCAGATAAGGATAAGAGGCAACGCGCTTACGGCGATTAACCAGAGAATAAAGTTCAGACCAACAACTTCTTTTGACAGGTCGATATCGGTGGTCATGACGGATGCGATGATGCCATAACCAATGACCACATTAAGGAAGGTCATGTAATAGCTGGCACCTGCGGAAAAGAGCACCACCAGCGATGCCAGAATACGCCAGCTGCGGCGGCCAAACAGCGAAAGAAGACGCAGTAAAAAGAAGGTCACCAGTACGGTGGCGGCCAGTTCAACAACAGCAGAAATGCCTTTCCAGACGGTAAAATCGTGCGCATAGCTGCCGAAGCGGCGGTAAAAAACCGCGCCATTCATAAAAAGGCCAATATAGATTGCAAGCAAAAAGCTCAGCTTCTGCTGTGTAATCGATTTGATGTATCTCATGCAAACAAACCCTGGACAAACAGGTGATAACACCCTGCTTAGCGGCTTTTCAGGCCCGGCAGGGGAAAAGTGCGGAGGTAGTCAGATAAGTAAAATCTACACGCGCGAATAAGTAGACCACAGCAAAGGGAAAAAGTGTGGGGAAAGAGTGTGCATGAAGCACAAATTTACAAAAATGCAAGTTTGAAAAGAGACTTTAGCGTTACAAAAAGCAGTAAAAAGGGCCAGTTAACTGGCCCAAATTTTACGCGTCATTGTTTATACATTGCGTTGATGCGTTTGATTCACACTAAGGTTAAAGCCCAGTAGCTCGCGGCAGATGATTAAAGGGAGCCATGCGCTTCACGCAATACTTTCTGCTCTGGCTGGCGAATGGTCGTTGAAAGCGCCAGAGACAGAATCAGCAGGGCAAAAATGACGTAGAAAGTCACATAGAAGCCGCCAAACAGTGAGGCGATAATCGACCCACAAATGCTGCCGATACCGAAACCGAGATAAATCACACCGTAGTTTTTCGCCAGGTTATTGAGGCCGAAGAACTCACTGACCAGTGACGGGAACACCGTGATAGTGCCGCCAAAGTTAAACGCCACGCAGGCAATCGCTGCAAAGAACGTCACTGCATTCAATGGTGCAAACAGCAGGGCCGCCATACCCACCAGCGATATCACCTGACCAATGGTGATAACACGGATACGGGCGATTTTGTCAGACAGAATGCCCAGCACCAGACGACCAGAAAGGTTGGCGATGGAAATAACCGTCACAGCATTGGCTGCGGAAATTGCATCAAGATGCGCCAGACTTTGAGCGATATCTTTCGCTACACCAATCACATACAGACCACTCATGCACGCAGTCAGGAACATAACCGCTAACATCCAGTACTGCGGTTTACGCATCGACTCTGCCAGGGTGTAGTCCTTCTCCACCACACCATTGCTGGTTTTCACTTCCTGCTTCGGCGCATCTTTCATTAACGTTGCGCCAAAGACAATCATCACCAGTACAATCGCGCCCCAAATAACAAAGGTTTTTTCCAGACCCACCGTTTCGAGCAGGTGCGTGTCGATAAATTTAAAACCCAGGCTGCCCAGACCATAAGAACCGATAGCAAAAGCAGAGATAAGTCCCTTACGCTCCGGAAACCACTTCACGCAGTTAGAGAGCGTCAACAGGTAACCCGCACCATCCGCCAGACCAACCAACACACCGGCGCTTAACCACAGCATCATCAGGTTGTTGGAATGTGCTGTCAGGAAGAAACCTAATCCCAGCAAAATGCCGGAAGCCATAGTGACGCGTTTAACACCAAAACGTTCCTGCAATTTGCCCGCAACAGAAGATGAAATTGCCAGCCCCAGACTTAACAAGCCGAAAGAGAAAGCAACCTGGCTTACAGGAGCCCCCAGCTTGGCAGAAAGCGCACCGTTAAACAGACTCCAGGTATAAACCGACCCCAGAGCAAACTGGGTAATGATAGTACCGATGAGTGTCAGCCAGCGAGTACGCTGATAATTTGAAGGTGTCATGGCAGTATTCCTGCAGTAATAAAAAGGAAAAATCTCTGCTGACAACCATAACGAAGTGCGCTTTATGCCTGGGGAAAAACGGCATGAAATGCCATCAGAACGGAATGAAATGCATTAGTTCAGGAATGAATGACTCGACAATTATTCGCCAAATTTATTATTTAGTAAGTTAGTCCCCACTATCGCCACATTAGTTGTTATTTATGGGTTTCAATTGTATCTATAACGTTAAAATCTGGCACTAACCCCCATCGTATACAGATAGTCGCTATTGTTAGTGGTATTTTCTGCCTGAGATAGCGCCGCATAGGCAGCAATATTTTGATTGAGCAACATATCAGCGCCTACGGTGACATCCAGCCAGTTGCCGTTCTGGTTTGTCGCCGTCATCCGGCTCAGGCCTGATTGCGCCTTCCAGATATTCTCGCCAAATTGCTGGTTATAGCTGATTTGCGCCCAGGGTCGGAGATCGCCAAGCCGGGAGTCAACACGCCAGCCTAAAGTACTCACGCTGGCATGCCATAACGGATCGGTCAGCGTGGTAGTACTGTCGCCAAACTCGTTATACATCGAGGTGGTTGTGCCATCGTAATGTAATGCCGCGACCGGACCGGTTGTAACCTGTTGATATAAAGGAAAATTCCACCCCATACTCATACTACTGGTGACATCCACAGGGGTTTCTTCCGCCAGATTGACTTCCAGTCCCAGCGCCCTTTGGCTACTTTGAATACGTTGCGACAAAATATCGTTGTAATCAGGTTGATGATCGCTATCCCAGGTGTAACGCTCTGTGGAATGTCCGGGTTGCGTATCAACGATATATTCTTGTTGCCAGGCGTAAGCTGTGTTGAGAAAAAAGGCACTGATTACCACGCTCACCAGCAGGCTTAGCTGCCAGCGACCACCGCTTTTTTTTATGATCATTAACACGACTCCAGGGAAGAGCCGAATTCGGCAATATTATTGTCATTGTATGAAGGATATCGGGCATAGTAGCCCTGTATTAAATATTGACTTTTTCACCGATGCGTCAAGAAAAGCGGCTGAAATTTTTACGATCGGGTACATAGCGAGGGAAAGTATGGAACGTTGCGGCTGGGTGAGTCAGGATCCGCTTTATATTGCCTACCATGATAATGAATGGGGCGTGCCTGAAACTGACAGTAAAAAACTGTTCGAAATGATCTGCCTGGAAGGGCAGCAGGCTGGATTATCGTGGATCACCGTCCTCAAAAAACGCGAAAACTATCGCGCCAGCTTTCATCAGTTCGATCCGGTGAAGGTGGCAGCAATGCAGGAAGAGGATGTCGAAAGACTGGTACAGGACGCCGGGATTATCCGCCATCGCGGGAAAATTCAGGCAATTATTGGTAATGCGCGGGCGTACCTGCAAATGGAACAGAACGGCGAACCGTTTGCCGACTTTGTCTGGTCGTTTGTCAATCATCAACCACAGGTGACACAAGCCACAACGTTGAGCGAAATCCCTACATCTACGCCCGCCTCCGACGCTCTATCTAAAGCCCTGAAAAAGCGTGGTTTTAAGTTTGTTGGTACCACAATCTGTTACTCCTTTATGCAGGCATGTGGGCTGGTGAATGATCATGTGGTTGGCTGCTGTTGCTATCCGGGAAATAAACCATGATTCGGGAAGCGCAACGTTCAGAACTCCCCGCGATCCTCGAACTGTGGCTGGAAAGTACAACCTGGGGGCATCCCTTTATAAAAGCGAATTACTGGCGTGATTGCATTCCGCTGGTGCGGGATGCCTATCTTGCCAACGCGCAAAACTGGGTCTGGGAAGAAGACGGTAAGCTTCTCGGTTTTGTCAGCATTATGGAAGGCCGGTTTCTGGCTGCAATGTTTGTCGCACCGAAGGCCGTCAGACGCGGTATTGGTAAGGCGCTAATGCAGTATGTGCAGCAGCGCCATCCCCATCTGATGCTGGAGGTTTATCAAAAAAATCAACCGGCGATAGATTTTTACCATGCGCAGGGTTTTCACATTGTCGACTGCGCATGGCAAGATGAAACCCAACTACCCACCTGGATTATGAGCTGGCCGGTGGTTCAAACGCTGTAAGTGTCAGTTCCGGACCGTTGTATTTTTCCAGCCATGCCAGCGCCGTATTACCCGCACAGCCATTCCCCAGCCGCGAGCTGCGGAGATCTTTGGTCAGAACGTTCACCGCGCCGTTTTTACAAATACCGTCAGCGGTTAAATCCAGATCCGGCCATGCCCCTTCATGAATGCAAATCACGCCAGGTTTAATTCCCTCGCTAATGACCGCTCCGGCAAGAATTTGCCCGCGTGCGTTCCACAACCGAACAATATCGCCATCTTGTATGCCGCGCGCCTGGGCATCGTCAGGATGAATGGTGACAGGCTCACGATTTGCCACCGCGTACAATTCGCGCAGAGAACTGTAATTCAGCTGGCTGTGCAGACGATGTGCCGGATGAGCAGAAAGTACCTGCAACTGTTCCGGTTCGGCATTGCCCTGCCATTCGTCCGGCTCCAGCCACATTGGATGCCCAGGGCAATCCGGATAAGCGTAATCGGCAATACGCTGCGAGAAGATTTCAATCTTACCGCTGGCGGTTTTTAATGGATGCGCCTGCGGATCGCGGCGAAAATCGGCGAAGCGAATAAACCGCTCGCTGTCCGGGTTTTCCGGCATCTCAATTAACTGGTTGGCTTCCCAGAACTCAGCAAATGGCGGCAATTCAACCTGCTGGCTTGCCCCGCGCTGCCGGGCAACGTTATAAAACGTTTCCAGCCATTGCAGCTCACTTTTTCCTTCCGTAAACCGCGCATAGCCGCCCTTCTCCCAACGTTCACTCAACTCGGCAAAGACATCAAAATCATTACGCGCTTCATAACGTGGAGGCACCACTTGCTTCATCGGCACCAGATGCTGATTACTGTAATCGCCGGTCATGGTGAGATCATTACGCTCAAACGAAGTGGTCGCAGGCAGAACGATATCCGCGTGTTTCGCCGCAGCCGTCCAGAAGCATTCAGAGATCACCACCAGCTCCGGTTTTTGCCAGGCACGGATCAGGCGATTGGTATCCTGATGATGAGTAAAGTTGGCACCGCCCGCCCACCAGATAAAACGAATATCCGGGAAATGTCGGTCCATACCGTTATGTTGATATGCGCCACCGGGGTTTTCCAGTGCTTCAACAATGCGGGCAACAGGGATTTTATCCACCGCATCGGTGCCGCCAGGCAAGCTACCCTGCATGGAAGAGAGCACCGCAGCGCGGCGCGTGGGGTTACCACCATTGGCAAAATGGTAAGAAAGACCAAAACCGCCGCCGGGTGTGCCGATTTGCCCCAACATTGCCGCCAGCGTGACGATCATCCAGTGCTTTTGCTCGCCAAACTGTTGACGTTGCATTCCCCAGCCAGCCATCAGCATGGTGGTATTTTGGTGGAAAAGAGCCGCCAGCTCGCGGATTTTCGCTGCGCCAACACCACAAATCTCTGCCGCCCATTCGGCGTTTTTCGCTATTCCGTCACTCTCGCCCAGCAAATAAGAGGCGAAGACGGCATAACCTGTGGTGCAACGCGCCAGAAACGCTTCGTCGTGCCAACCATTTTCCACCAGCGTATAGGCGATCCCCAGCATCAGCGCAACATCGGTGCCCATGTGCGGTGCCACCCATTCCATTTTATCGCCAAAGAAATCGACGGTTTCCGATCGCATTGGATCAATGCAGATCAGCTTTTTCCCGCTGTCACGCAGTGCGGAAAAGTAAGAAAGCCCCTGCTCATCGGATGCATTCCACGCAATTTTCAGCGTATTGAGTGGGTTAGCACTCCACAGCACCACGACATCGCTATGTTCCAGCACCAGCGGCCAACTGGTTTGCTGTTGATAAACTTCGCTGCCCCCCACGACATACGGCATGATCGCCTGTGCCGCGCCGGTCGAATAATCCCCCAGATGCCCAGTATAACCGCCTGCCAGCGCCATATAGCGTTGTAATAATGTCGAGGCCTTATGCAGCACGCCGTTTGAACGCCAGCCGTAGGAACCCGCAAAAATCGATGCCGGACCATAAGCCTCACGAATGCGTTTATGTTGATGGTGAATAAGCTCCAGCGCCTCATCCCAACTCACGCGAACAAATTCATCCTGCCCACGAATGCCTTGCGGATTTTCCGGTGACGCAAGAAAGCCTTTGCGCACCATTGGAAATCGCACCCGCGTATTGCTGTGAACCTGGTCGCGAACCGCGCTCTGCAAGGAGTTTTCCATTCCTGTGGCTAACGCGCCACGCGAGCTAAACACGGTTTCGCCGTCGGTTTCAACCAGCATAGGCCCCCAGTGGGCGGCAGTCAGAACGGAATATCGTGAGGATGAGTTGGCCAAACCGAAGACTCCTGAAAGGTTAGATGTATTGAGCAGTTAAATATTACTTACAAATTTCCGAGTATTCCCAGGAATAATCTTCATGTTCACGCGGCATAATCTCCCGCCACGGAACCCGTGGCAAAGAATAAAAAGGTTATTAAGGATTAACAATGAAGAAACGTGTTTATCTTATTGCCGCCGTAGTGAGTGGCGCTCTGGCGGTATCTGGCTGTACAACTAACCCTTACACCGGCGAACGCGAAGCAGGTAAATCTGCTATCGGCGCAGGTCTGGGCTCTCTCGTTGGCGCGGGTATTGGTGCGCTCTCTTCTTCGAAGAAAGATCGCGGTAAAGGCGCGCTCATTGGCGCAGCAGCAGGCGCAGCTCTGGGCGGCGGCGTTGGTTATTACATGGATGTGCAGGAAGCGAAGCTGCGTGACAAAATGCGCGGCACTGGTGTTAGCGTAACCCGCAGCGGGGATAACATTATCCTCAATATGCCGAACAATGTGACCTTCGACAGCAGCAGCGCAACCCTGAAACCGGCGGGCGCTAACACCCTGACCGGCGTGGCAATGGTACTGAAAGAGTATCCGAAAACGGCGGTTAACGTGATTGGTTATACCGACAGCACGGGGGGGCACGACCTGAACATGCGTCTCTCCCAGCAGCGTGCGGATTCCGTTGCCAGCGCGTTGATCACCCAGGGCGTGGACGCCAGCCGCATCCGTACTCAAGGCCTTGGCCCGGCTAACCCAATCGCCAGCAACAGCACCGCAGAAGGTAAGGCGCAAAACCGCCGTGTAGAAATTACCTTAAGCCCACTGTAATCCCTTTCATGTCAGGTGATACAGAAATCACCTGGCATTCTTCAGTTTTCCTTCATCATATTTCAGGCTAAGGTGATCGCCTTATCAGTGAATGGAGAGAAGCATGAAGCCGTCCGTTATCCTCTACAAAGCCTTACCTGATGATTTACTGCAACGCCTGCAAGAACATTTCACCGTTCACCAGGTGGCAAACCTCAGCCCACAAACCGTCGAACAAAATGCAGCAATTTTTGCCGAAGCTGAAGGCTTGCTGGGTTCAAATGAGAATGTTGATGCCGCATTGCTGGAAAAAATGCCGAAACTGCGTGCCACATCAACGATCTCCGTCGGCTATGACAATTTTGATGTCGATGCGCTTACCGCCCGAAAAATTCTGCTGATGCACACACCAACCGTATTAACAGAAACCGTCGCCGATACGCTGATGGCGCTGGTGTTGTCTACCGCTCGTCGGGTTGTGGAGGTAGCAGAACGGGTAAAAGCAGGCGAATGGACCGCGAGCATAGGCCCGGACTGGTACGGCACTGACGTTCACCATAAAACACTGGGCATTGTCGGGATGGGACGGATCGGCATGGCGCTGGCACAACGTGCGCAATTTGGCTTCAACATGCCCATCCTCTATAACGCACGTCGCCACCATAAAGAAGCAGAAGAACGCTTCAACGCCCGCTACTGCGATTTGGATACACTGTTACAAGAGTCAGATTTCGTTTGCCTGATCCTGCCGTTAACTGATGAAACGCATCATCTGTTTGGCGCAGAACAATTCGCCAAAATGAAATCCTCCGCTATTTTCATTAATGCCGGACGTGGCCCGGTGGTTGATGAAAATGCACTGATTGCTGCATTGCAGAAAGGGGAAATTCACGCCGCCGGGCTGGATGTCTTCGAACAAGAGCCACTGTCTGTAGATTCGCCGTTGCTCTCAATGGCCAACGTCGTCGCAGTACCGCATATTGGATCTGCCACCCATGAGACGCGTTATGGCATGGCCGCCTGTGCCGTGGATAATTTGATTGATGCGTTACAAGGAAAGGTTGAGAAGAACTGTGTGAATCCGCACGTCGCGGACTAAGCCGCGACTGCGTGGAGTAAAGCCCGATAATCGCTCGGGCTTTTACTCTTTATTGGGTTGCAGTAACTGCTGTAGTCCAGGCCTGATTAAACGCCTGATGCTGTGCCGGTAATGGCGCAATCAGTTTGTTATATTCACTTGCCTGCTGTGACGTCGGGAACTGGATGCCATTTGCGACAAAGCTCACCTGAGTACCTTGCTGAGCAATGTAGTCTCCAACCATCACCAGTTGTTGCGTGAAAGTTTGTGCCGCCGGAATCAACGGTTGCAATGCATCAGCTGGCGTCGTTACCACTTTGGTGAATGCCTGATCGAAAACCGGTTTCAGGTCATCGCTCTGTTTTAGCGCAGAGTGTGCAGCATCGGCCTGCAACTTCGCATTTTGCAGCTGTTGCGCCAGCACACCCAGAGAACCGTTCATTTCACGCAGTGGGCCGCTTTGCGTAACGTAATCCTGCGGTACGCGAATTGCGTTAACGCTGTCTACAACCGGGCGCAGACCGGAATCCATCGCCTGATTCACCTGCTGAGAATAACCATACAGAATCGCGTAATCAGAGACAAAAGGACCAAACTGTTTTTTCTGATCGGCAGTCAGGGTTGGTAGACGTTCACCGCTACGCATCACTGTATTCTGCAGGAAGTCGATAAACGCTTTACGCTGATCGCCTTCTTTATCAAAACACCCACTCAGGCTAACTACCATTAATAACGCCGCAAGAGGCGCAAACCAGCGAGAGCAGGACTTTCCTGTCGCCATTTTCTTACTCCTTTCACCCAAAAAAAGCGCACAACGACACACGCGTGTCTGACGTGACAAGGATAGTCCAGGACAGGCTTGCAGGATACCCTTTCTACGTAATCTTCCTGGTAAAATCATGGAGAAAATGAAACAAGGTTAATTTGTTGTTTCATTGTTAAAAAATGATAGTGCCGTTGCTTTTTTTGTAGCCAGAGATTTACGCCTTCTCAGAACGTTAGATTTTCGAAATCTTTACAAACCGGGAGTGGTAAGAGATATATCGGCATTTATCAGATCGTTAGGTGGCTATAAGTCACGCTAAATGACTGGCTGAATCGAATCATAGCCAGAGCATGCCCTGACTACACCCCGCTGTGTCTGTTTTTCCCGACTATTCTTAATGAGCTTCGATGCAATTCACGATCCCGCAGTGTGATTTGAGGAGTTTTCAATGGAATATAAAGATCCAATGCATGAGCTGTTGAGCAGCCTGGAACAGATTGTTTTTAAAGATGAAACGCAGAAAATTACCCTGACGCACAGAACAACGTCCTGTACCGAAATTGAGCAGTTACGAAAAGGGACAGGGTTAAAAATCGATGATTTCGCCCGGGTTTTGGGCGTATCAGTCGCCATGGTAAAGGAATGGGAATCCAGACGCGTGAAGCCTTCAAGTGCCGAACTAAAATTGATGCGTTTGATTCAAGCCAACCCGGCATTAAGTAAGCAGTTGATGGAATAGACTTTTATCCACTTTATTGCTGTTTACGGTCCTGATGACAGGACCGTTTTCCAACCGATTAATCATAAATATGAAAAATAATTGTTGCATCACCCGCCAATGCGTGGCTTAATGCACATCAACGGTTTGACGTACAGACCATTAAAGCAGTGTAGTAAGGCAAGTCCCTTCAAGAGTTATCGTTGATACCCCTCGTAGTGCACATTCCTTTAACGCTTCAAAATCTGTAAAGCACGCCATATCGCCGAAAGGCACACTTAATTATTAAAGGTAATACACTATGTCCGGTAAAATGACTGGTATCGTAAAATGGTTCAACGCTGACAAAGGCTTCGGCTTCATCACTCCTGACGATGGCTCTAAAGACGTGTTCGTACACTTCTCTGCTATCCAGAACGATGGTTACAAATCTCTGGACGAAGGTCAGAAAGTGTCCTTCACCATCGAAAGCGGCGCTAAAGGCCCGGCAGCTGGTAACGTAACCAGCCTGTAATCTCTGCTTAAAAGCACAGAATCTAAGATCCCTGCCAAATGGCGGGGATTTTTTTATTTGTTTATTCAGGAAATAAATAATCGTTCGCGTAATAAAATCTATTATTATTTTTGTGAAGAATAAATTTGGGTGCAATGAGAATGCGCAACGCCGTAAGAAAGGCGGGAATAACTTCCCGCCGAAGACGCTTACTCTTTCAATTTGCAGGCTAAAAACGCCGCCAGCTCATAACTCCCCTGTTTAATATGCAATTCACACAGTGAATCTCTTATCATCCAGGTGAAAAATAAAAGCGTGAAACAAATCACTATTAAAGAAAGTAATCTATATTTCTGCGGCATTCCCAGCCTCCTGTGTTGATTTCCAACGAGTATGTACTGCACCCATTTTGTTGGACGATGAAATGGAATAGCCCCTGATATGTCAAAGCCAAAATACCCTTTTGAAAAGCGCCTTGAAGTCGTGAATCACTACTTCACTACTGATGATGGTTACAGGATCATCTCGGCACGTTTTGGTGTCCCCCGAACCCAGGTCAGGACATGGGTTGCCCTCTATGAAAAACATGGAGAAAAAGGTTTAATTCCCAAACCTAAAGGTGTTAGTGCTGATCCAGAGTTGCGTATTAAGGTCGTGAAAGCTGTGATCGAGCAGCACATGTCCCTTAATCAGGCTGCTGCTCACTTTATGCTTGCTGGTAGTGGTTCTGTAGCCAGGTGGCTGAAGGTTTATGAAGAGCGCGGAGAAGCTGGTTTACGCGCGCTCAAGATTGGCACCAAAAGAAACATTGCAATATCAGTTGATCCAGAAAAAGCGGCATCAGCATTGGAGCTGTCAAAAGACCGACGTATTGAGGATCTTGAAAGGCAAGTTCGATTTCTTGAAACGCGGCTTATGTATCTAAAAAAGCTGAAAGCCTTAGCTCATCCCACGAAAAAGTGAAAGTACTCAACGAGCTAAGGCAGTTTTATCCTCTTGATGAGCTTCTCAGGGCTGCGGAGATACCGCGCAGTACGTTTTATTACCATCTAAAGGCTCTCAGCAAGCCTGACAAGTATGCGGACGTTAAAAAGCGTATTGGTGAGATTTATCACGAGAATAGAGGCCGATACGGATACCGTAGGGTAACGCTGTCTCTTCATCGAGAAGGGAAACAGATTAACCATAAAGCTGTTCAGCGCCTGATGGGAACCCTCTCACTTAAAGCAGCGATTAAGGTCAAGCGATACCGCTCTTACAGAGGAGAGGTAGGGCAAACCGCCCCCAATGTTCTCCAAAGAGATTTCAAGGCTACGCGGCCAAACGAGAAGTGGGTTACCGATGTTACTGAATTTGCAGTCAATGGGCGCAAGCTGTATTTGTCTCCAGTAATAGATCTCTTCAACAACGAAGTTATTTCTTACAGCCTTTCGGAAAGACCAGTGATGAACATGGTTGAGAATATGCTCGATCAGGCATTCAAAAAGCTTAATCCTCACGAGCATCCTGTTCTGCACTCTGACCAGGGATGGCAGTATCGTATGAGAAAATATCAAAATATTCTTAAAGAACATGGTATTAAACAAAGCATGTCCAGAAAAGGCAATTGTCTGGATAATGCTGTGGTGGAGTGTTTCTTTGGAACCTTAAAGTCGGAGTGTTTTTATCTTGATGAGTTCAGTAATATAAGCGAACTGAAGGATGCTGTTACGGAATATATTGAATACTACAACAGCAGAAGAATTAGCCTGAAATTAAAAGGTCTGACTCCAATTGAATATCGGAATCAGACCTATATGCCTCGTGTTTAACTGTCCAACTTTCTGGGGTCAGTACACACTTTGATTTATAGTCAGGTGGGGCTTTTCTCTGTCTGCCTTTCGGTGAATACCTGAGACAAACAGTCTCAAGCACCCGCAGCTATTCTAGCTTAATAAGTTCGTTTCTTCTCCTTGATATAATCCTAAAAAAATCTCATAAAATTAATATATGAGACAATCTTTATTCAGCAGAAGATTATTAAAGGTTGCTCTATTATTTAGCGATAAAAAAGCCTGCCAGATGGCAGGCTTTTTAATAACGACGTTATTACTGCAACAGCGAAATATCCGCAACTCGCAGGAATAATTCGCGCAGTTTCTCCAGCATGGTAAGACGGTTGATTCGCAATTCTTTGTCATCAACCATGACCATCACTTTATCGAAGAAGGCATCAACCGGTTCACGCAGCTCAGCCAGTTCGACCAGCGCATCCTGGTAACGACCTTCAGCAAAGTACGGCTCTAGCTTGTCACGTAGCACCACAACCTGCATCGCCAGTTTAATTTCTTCCGGCTCTTTCAGAGTAGAGGCATTCACGCGGTCGCTCAGCACTTCGTCAGATTTCGCCAGAATGTTAGATACACGCTTGTTCGCCGCCGCCAGTGCTGCAGCTGCATCCAGGGTACGGAAGTGCGATACCGCTTTCATTCGGGCATCGAAATCAGCCGGACGAGTCGGACGACGCGCCAGTACCGCCTGGATGGTGTCAACGGTGTAACCTTCGTCCTGATACCAGGCGCGGAAGCGACCGAGCATAAAGTCGATAACATCATCAACCACGTTGGCATTAGTCAGCTTATCGCCATACAGACGCACTGCTTCTTCGGTCAGGGTTTGCAGGTCAAGATTGAGGTTCTTCTCAACGATAATACGCAGCACGCCAAGTGCGGCACGACGCAACGCAAACGGGTCTTTGTCGCCTTTCGGATGCTGGCCGATACCGAAGATACCCGCCAGAGTATCCATCTTGTCAGCAATCGCCAGCGCACAGGCTACCGGGTTAGACGGCAGGTCATCACCGGCAAAGCGCGGCTGATACTGCTCGTTCAGCGCCACGGCAACATCTTCCGCTTCGCCATCGTGACGCGCGTAGTGCATCCCCATAACGCCCTGGGTGTCGGTGAACTCGAAGACCATGTTGGTCATCAGGTCGCACTTGGACAGCAGGCCCGCACGGGTTGCGTGGTTAACGTCAGCGCCAATCTGTTCAGCAATCCAGCCAGCCAGCGCCTGGATGCGGTCAGTTTTGTCGCGCAGTGTACCCAGCTGTTGCTGGAACAACACGGTTTGCAGGCGCGGCAGGTTATCTTCCAGACGTTTTTTACGGTCGGTGTTGAAGAAGAACTCGGCATCCGCCAGACGTGGACGAACGACTTTCTCGTTACCAGAGATAATTTGCTGCGGATCTTTCGATTCGATATTGGCAACGAAGATAAAGTTCGGCAGCAGTTTGCCGTCGTTCGCATACACCGGGAAGTATTTCTGGTCACCTTTCATGGTGTAAACCAGCGCTTCAGACGGCACCGCGAGGAATTTCTCTTCGAATTTTGCGGTCAGCACAACCGGCCATTCCACCAGCGAAGCGACTTCTTCCAACAGGCTTTCGCTTAAGTCAGCGTTACCGCCAATCTTACGCGCCGCTTCTTCGGCATCGGCTTTAATCTTCGCCTTACGTTCTTCGTAATCGGCGATGACTTTCCCGCGCTCACGCAGAATTTCCGGATACTGATCGGCATTGTCGATAGTGAATTCCGACTCGCCCATAAAGCGGTGACCGCGAATCACGCGATCGGACTGAATACCCAGAATGGTAGCCGGAATAACTTTGTCGCCCAGCAGCAGGGTCACGGTGTGAACCGGACGCACGAAGTGCACGTCGCTTGCGCCCCAACGCATCAGTTTCGGGATCGGCAGTTTCGCCAGCGAAGTCGCAACCATATTCGGCAGCAGTGCTTCGGTGCTTTCGCCCTTCACATGGGCGCGATACAGCAGCCATTCGCCTTTATCGGTAGTCAGACGCTCAGCCTGGTCAACGGTAATACCGCAACCACGCGCCCAACCTTCTGCCGCTTTGCTCGGTTTGCCTTCAGCGTCGAACGCCTGGGCAATTGCCGGGCCGCGTTTTTCGATTTCACGATCCGGTTGCGCTTCCGCCAGGTTAGCCACTTTCAGCGCCAGACGACGCGGAGCAGCAAACCATTGAACGGTGCCGTGTGCGAGGCCAGCGTTATCCAGCTCCGCAGTAAAGTTCGCAGCAAAGGACTCAGCCAGGCTGCGCAGTGCTTTTGGTGGCAGCTCTTCAGTGCCGATTTCCACCAGAAAAGTTTTCTCAGACATAGCCGCCTCTTACTTATCTTTGTTGCACATCGGGAAGCCGAGGGCTTCACGGGAAGCGTAGTATGCTTCTGCCACTGCTTTGGTCAGGGTGCGAATGCGCAGAATATAGCGCTGACGCTCGGTGACGGAGATGGCTTTACGCGCATCCAGCAGGTTGAAGCTGTGGGCGGCTTTCAGAATACGCTCGTAGGCTGGCAGCGGCAGCGGATTTTCCAGCGCCAGCAGCTGCTGCGCTTCTTTCTCGTACTGCTCAAAGCAGGTGAACAGGAAATCCACATCCGCGTATTCGAAGTTGTAAGTGGACTGCTCCACTTCGTTCTGATGGAACACGTCGCCGTAGGTGGTTTTACCCAGCGGGCCGTCGCTCCAGACCAGGTCGTAAACGCTGTCTACGCCCTGAATGTACATTGCCAGACGTTCCAGACCGTAGGTGATCTCGCCGGTAACCGGTTTACACTCCAGACCACCAACCTGCTGGAAGTAAGTGAACTGCGTCACTTCCATGCCGTTCAGCCACACTTCCCAGCCCAGCCCCCAGGCACCCAGCGTCGGGTTTTCCCAGTTATCTTCCACGAAACGGATGTCGTGGATGGTCGGGTCCATGCCCAGCTCTTTCAGAGAACCAAGGTACAGCTCCTGAATATTGTCCGGCGATGGCTTAATGACCACCTGGAACTGATAGTAGTGCTGTAAACGGTTGGGGTTTTCGCCGTAGCGACCATCGGTCGGGCGACGAGAAGGCTGAACATAAGCAGCCGCCATCGGTTCTGGCCCCAGCGCGCGCAGACAGGTCATTGGGTGAGAGGTTCCCGCGCCGACTTCCATGTCCAATGGTTGAACAATGGTGCAGCCCTGGCGAGCCCAGTAATCCTGTAAGGTCAGGATCAAGCCCTGGAAGGTCCTGGTATCAAACTTTTGCATATTATTTCGTGCTGGATACGTGTGGATTTAAAGGAAGGGATCAGTATACCCGCTGGATGGAAGATATACAGTACGAAACGGGAAAAAGCAGGGCTTAACGCATGGAAAGATGCAAAAAATGGCCATCTGCGTCAAAAGAACAGACAAACTGCTCTTTACGGAAGGTATAACCGCGCATTTCGTAGCTCCCCTGGAACTGTTCAAATGCGGTGACGTCGATTTTTTGCGCACCTGTATTATAGCGTTTTGCCGCCTGATCTTTGCATAGCCCTTCCATATTCAACGAACGCAGAGGATCAACCTTTACCCGTTGTGCTTTCTGCACGGGTGGCGGTGTAGAACAACCCACTAGCGCCATAAGCACCATAAGCGCCATTGCCGGAAAGAAAGAGTTCATCATCATTAAATTACCGTCTGGTTTGCAGGTGAGTCTTATTATTTATATCGGTATAGTGGCTGATATCTTACGAATTTCCTTAAGCCTCTATAAGCTGTAGTGATAAAACTCAGATTATTCCAGTGCGCCAACCGAATGATTTATCGGTCAGACTTTTTTTAACCAGATACAGAGACACAGATGCAGCCCAAAATTTACTGGATTGATAACCTGCGAGGGATAGCGTGTTTAATGGTGGTGATGATTCACACCACTACCTGGTATGTGACCAATGCTCATAGTGTTAGCCCCGTCACATGGGATATCGCCAATGTTCTGAATTCTGCCTCTCGTGTCAGCGTGCCGCTATTTTTCATGATTTCCGGCTATCTCTTTTTTGGCGAACGCAGCGCCCAGCCGCGCCATTTCTTGCGCATCGGCTTATGCCTGCTGTTTTATAGCACTGTTGCGCTGCTCTACATTGCGCTGTTTACCTCCATCAATATGGAGTTAGCGCTGAAAAACCTGCTGCAAAAGCCAGTGTTTTACCACTTGTGGTTTTTCTTCGCGATTGCGGTGATTTATCTGGTTTCACCGCTGATTCAGGTGAAGAACGTCGGCGGAAAAATGTTGCTGGTGCTAATGGTGGTGATTGGCATTATCGCTAACCCAAACACAGTGCCGCAGAAAATTGACGGTTTTGAATGGCTGCCAATTAACTTATATATCAATGGCGATACTTTTTACTACATCCTGTATGGCATGTTGGGCCGCGCTATAGGGATGATGGACACACAGCATAAAGCACTGTCGTGGGTGTGCGCCGCACTGTTTGCGACGGGGGTATTTATTATCTCTCGCGGGACATTATATGAATTGCAGTGGCGCGGAAATTTTGCCGATACCTGGTATCTTTACTGTGGGCCGATGGTTTTTATCTGCGCAATCACGCTATTGACTCTGGTTAAAAACACGCTGGATACACACACTGTTCCCGGGCTTGGGCTGATATCACGCCATTCTTTAGGTATATACGGGTTCCATGCATTGATTATCCATGCGCTGCGTACCCGGGGGATTGAGCTTAAAAACTGGCCAATACTCGATATTATTTGGATCTTTTGCGCGACGTTGGCAGCGAGTTTGTTACTTTCTATGCTGGTACAACGAATCGACAGAAACAGACTAGTGAGTTAAATAAAAGCCCGGTCACATTGGACTGACCGGGCTTATGTGAATTATTCGCTGTATTCTTCCTGGGTAACCTGTGTTTCTTTTGGTGGGTTTATTCCGGCATCACGAATATTCTTCTGCACCGCTACTGCACCAAACAAGCTTAAGAAGAAAGCCAGCCCATAAAAGCCTTTTTCGCTGAGTAATAACGTTGCATTCCACAGACCTACCAGCAATAACGCAACAGAGATAATAAAGACCGTCAGGCAAGTCATATAATAAATGGAGGTGGTCGGTATGCCTTCATACTTGTCCCGAACGGTCTTTTGATAAGACGCCGCAGAAAACAGTCCTAATACCAGTACGGCAAAATAATATCCTTTTTCATTTAACTGCATCTCTGCATTCCATAGTCCTAACAGATAGGTAACGATACCACCAACGAGAGCTATCCATGACACAATACTAAATGCCGGTGAATAGGTTGATATTTTGTTGTCCATCACAGTATTCCTTTCATTCCTGAATGTGTAAGAGGTTTATGTTGCTCATGCCGAGCGAAACAAACGCATTTGACCAAACAAGCAGACAAAAAAGGCGATGGGATAGATCACCATTTCATAAGCATTGATAGGTGCGTTTAAAACACCGATAAACAAGAGACCGATAGTGATTAACGCCAGCAACTGGCAGACGCGGATAAAAAAATCATCCAGTTGCCCGAGTTTTTCTGCGCGAAGATATGCATAATTGCCAAAAGTTGCTGTCATTAACACGCCAAGAAAATAGCCTTTTCCACTTAACAATGGGCATGAGATCCATAGCCCAACCAGATAAACCAGCGCCCCGACAACAAATAATAGTTTTGCCACAGTCTTTGAGGTTTTCATAACGATCTCCATATCTACCAGCGATACATTACGAGTAACCAACGAAAGACAAAACTGAAAAATGCCATTAACAAATGATTTTCAGAATAAATTCATACTAAATATTAATTAATTACTGAGATATATAGATGTGAATTATCCCCCACCCGGTCAGGCAGGGGATAACGTTTACGCCATTAATGGCAGAAGTTGCTGATAGAGGCGACGGAACGTTTCTCGTCGTGGCTGATAAGCGGCATAACGCTGCGCATCTGGTAGATGCGACTGTTCTAACGGTAGTTGTGGCAACAATTCAATGAGCGATTTCTCTGGATTCGTCGCAATCTGCGCCAGCCTTGCTGCACCCAGTGCTGGCCCCACATCTCCCCCTGTGCGGTAATCGAGCTGCTGACCGCTGATATCCGCCAGCATCTGACGCCAGTACTCACTACGAGCCCCGCCACCAATCAGCGTAACACTTTGCGGTTTAATGCCGCAGGCATGTACGACATCCATGCCATCTGCCAGCGCATAACCCACGCCTTCCAGCACTGCTCGCGCCAGTTCATTAGCACCATGTTGATGGGTCAAACCAAAGAAAACCCCCTTCGCCTGGGGATTGTTGTGTGGCGTACGCTCGCCGGAAAGATAAGGCAGAAACCAGACAGGCTCGGTACTTTCATCAGCCTGTTGAGCAGCCGCGATTAAAGCTGGAACATTGCTCAGACCGGTTAATTTTGCGGCCCAATCCAGGCAAGAAGCCGCACTCAGCATTACAGACATTAAATGCCAACGCTGCGGTAGCGCATGGCAAAAGCTGTGTACGGCGCTTTCTGGCTTGCTTAAGAACCCTTCGCTGACAGCAAAATAGACCCCCGACGTCCCCAGCGATAACATTGCCTGATTAGCATCAACCATTCCCACACCAACCGCACCAGCTGCATTATCGCCACCGCCTGCGACAACTGGCACCGTCGCCATACCCCACGCTTTCGCAACTTCAGGTAGCAAAGCACCAGTAATTTCGCTGCCTTCGTATAATGCGGGCATCTGGTCACGAGATAAGTGGCAAGCCTGCAGCATGAGATCGCTCCAGTCACGCTTTGCGACATCCAGCCACATAGTGCCAGCTGCGTCAGACATATCGCTGGCAAACTCCCCCGTCATACGCAGACGCAAGTAATCTTTCGGTAATAATACTTTATCGATTTGACGGAATATCTCCGGCTCATGCCGATGAACCCATAGCAATTTAGGCGCAGTAAATCCGGGCATCATCAGGTTACCGGTAATCACCCGTGATTGCGGAACTCGCGCTTCCAGCAAAGTGCACTCTTGCGCACAGCGCCCGTCGTTCCACAAAATGGCAGGGCGTAATACCCGTTGCTGGGCATCCAGTAAGGTTGCACCGTGCATCTGTCCGGCAATACCTAATGCTTTAACGTCTTGCAGAGAATGCTGAACGCCCAGAGCTTTCATTGCGCGATCAGTTGCCTGCCACCACTGTTCCGGGTCTTGTTCCGACCAGAGTGGATGCGGGCGCGAAACGGTCAGCTTTTCCGTTTGCGCAGCAACCACCTCACCCTGCTCATTGAGCAAAATAACTTTTACGCCCGAGGTGCCAAGATCTATCCCGATATACATATCGATCGTTCCTTAAAAAAATGCCCGGTATCGCTACTGATAACCGGGCCAACGGACTGCACAGTTAGCCGTTATTTGTCGAACAGATAATGATTTACCAGATTTTCCAGTTGCTCCTGGCGACCACTCTGATGCACCGGAGACAAATTATGTTCCTGAGCATATTTGGCTAAATCTGCCAGTGACATTTGGCCTTTCAGGATTTGCTGGCCTAATTCGCTATTCCAGCCGGAATAACGCTGCGCGATGCGTTTATCCAGCTCGCCATCTTCAATCATGCGCGCTGCAATTTTCAGCGCCAACGCCATCGTATCCATCGCGCCGATATGACCGTAAAACAGATCATATTTATCAGTACTTTGACGACGTACTTTGGCATCGAAGTTCAGACCACCGGTGGTGAAACCGCCTGCTTTGAGAATTTCATACATCACCAGCGCATTCTCTTCCACACTGTTCGGGAACTGGTCGGTGTCCCAGCCCAGTTGCGCATCGCCACGGTTGGCGTCGACAGAACCGAACAGGCCAAGCGCAATGGCGGTGGCTATTTCATGATGGAAAGAGTGACCTGCCAGCGTCGCGTGGTTAGCTTCAATATTCAGTTTAATCTCTTTTTCCAGACCAAACTGTTTCAGGAAGCCATAGACCGTCGCAGCATCGTAATCATATTGATGTTTGGTCGGTTCTTGCGGTTTCGGTTCGATAAGCAACGTGCCCTGGAAACCGATTTTATGTTTATGCTCAACCACCATCTGCATAAAGCGGCCCAGCTGTTCACGCTCCTGGCGCAAGTCGGTATTTAACAGCGTTTCGTAACCTTCACGACCACCCCACAGGACATAGTTTTCACCGCCCAATTTATGGGTTGCTTCCATCGCTGTAACAACTTGCGTTGCCGCCCAACTGAAGACTTCAGGATCTGGGTTCGTCGCCGCACCCGCGCCATAGCGAGGGTTTGTAAAGCAGTTAGCAGTTCCCCACAGCAGCTTCACGCCGCTCTCTTCTTGCTTGCCTGCCAGGACATCAACCATTTGCGCAAAATTATTGATGTACTCTTTTAACGACGCGCCCTCAGGGGAAACATCTACATCGTGGAAGCAATAAAATGGCACATGTAACTTGTGGAAAAACTCAAATGCGACATCTGCTTTACGCTTCGCCAACGCCAGTGCCTCACCAGGCTGCTGCCACGGACGATTAAACGCCCCCACACCAAACATATCCGCCCCGTTCCAGCAGAAGGTGTGCCAGTAGCAGGCGGCAAAACGCAAATGCTCTTCCATACGCTTGCCCAACACCAGTTCGTCGGGATTGTAGTGACGGAATGCTAACGGGTTTGAGGATTTTGAGCCTTCATAACGAACGCGATCGAGCTGGTCAAAATAGGCTTGCATATTGAACTCCATAATCAGGTAATGCCGCGGGTGATGGATGATGTCGTAATATTGGGCACTCCCTTTCAGTTGCTCAATTATGTTATTTCACACTGCTATTGAGATAATTCACAAGTGTGCGCTCGCTCGCAAAATAAAATGGAATGATGAAACTGGGTAATTCCTCGAAGAGAAAAATGCAATAAGTACAATTGCGCAACAAAAGTAAGATCTCTGTCATAAATCAAGAAATAAACCAAAAATCGTAATCGAAAGATAAAAATCTGTAATTGTTTTCCCCTGTTTAGTTGCTAAAAATTGGTTACGTTTATCGCGGTGATTGTTACTTATTAAAGCTGTCCTCTAACTACAGAAGGCCCTACACCATGAAAATAAAGAACATTCTACTCACCCTTTGCACCTCACTTCTGCTTACCAACGTTGCGGCTCACGCCAAAGAAGTCAAAATAGGTATGGCGATTGATGATCTCCGTCTTGAACGCTGGCAAAAAGATCGAGATATTTTTGTGAAAAAGGCAGAATCTCTCGGCGCGAAAGTATTTGTACAGTCTGCAAATGGCAATGAAGAAACACAAATGTCGCAGATTGAAAACATGATTAACCGGGGCGTCGATGTTCTTGTTATTATTCCGTATAACGGTCAGGTATTAAGTAACGTTGTAAAAGAAGCCAAACAAGAAGGTATTAAAGTATTAGCTTACGACCGTATGATTAACGATGCGGATATCGATTTTTATATTTCTTTCGATAACGAAAAAGTCGGCGAACTGCAGGCAAAAGCCCTGGTCGATATTGTTCCGCAAGGTAATTACTTCCTGATGGGCGGCTCGCCGGTAGATAACAACGCCAAGCTGTTCCGCGCCGGGCAAATGAAAGTATTAAAACCTTATGTTGATTCCGGAAAAATTAAAGTCGTTGGTGACCAATGGGTTGATGGCTGGTTACCGGAAAACGCATTGAAAATTATGGAAAACGCGCTAACCGCCAATAATAACAAAATTGATGCTGTAGTTGCCTCAAACGATGCCACCGCAGGAGGAGCAATTCAGGCATTAAGCGCGCAAGGTTTATCAGGGAAAGTAGCAATTTCCGGCCAGGATGCGGATCTTGCAGGTATTAAACGTATTGCTGCCGGTACGCAAACTATGACGGTGTATAAACCTATTACATTGTTGGCAAATACTGCCGCAGAAATTGCCGTTGAGTTGGGCAATGGTCAGGAGCCAAAAGCGGATACCACACTGAATAATGGCCTGAAAGATGTTCCCTCCCGCCTGCTGACACCGATCGATGTGAATAAAAACAACATCAAAGATACGGTAGTTAAAGACGGATTCCACAAAGAGAGCGAGCTGTAAGCGTTACGCCCCGGCGCGGAGCGGGGGCGTGATTTCTCTCCATGCCGCGTGAATTAATTGGCTTAGGTGGAGTCGTTATGCCTTATCTACTTGAAATGAAAAATATTACCAAAACCTTCGGCAGTGTGAAGGCGATTGATAACGTCAGCTTGCGGTTGAATGCTGGCGAAATCGTCTCACTCTGTGGGGAAAATGGGTCAGGTAAATCAACGCTGATGAAAGTGCTGTGTGGTATTTATCCCCATGGTTCCTACGAAGGCGAAATTATTTTTGCGGGAGAAGAGATTCAGGCGAGTCACATCCGCGATACCGAACGCAAAGGTATCGCCATTATTCACCAGGAATTGGCGCTGGTGAAAGAACTGACCGTGCTGGAAAATATCTTCCTGGGTAACGAAATAACCCATAATGGCATTATGGATTATGACCTGATGACGCTACGCTGTCAGAAGCTGCTCGCACAGGTCAGTTTATCCATTTCACCTGATACCCGCGTTGGCGATTTAGGACTTGGGCAACAACAACTGGTTGAAATTGCCAAGGCACTTAATAAACAGGTGCGTTTGTTAATTCTCGATGAGCCGACAGCCTCATTAACTGAGCAGGAAACGTCGGTTTTACTGGATATTATTCGCGATCTACAACAGCACGGTATCGCCTGTATTTATATTTCGCACAAACTCAACGAAGTCAAAGCGATTTCCGATACGATTTTCGTTATTCGCGACGGTCAGCACATTGGCACGCGTGATGCTGCTGGAATGAGTGAAGACGATATTATCACCATGATGGTCGGGCGAGAGTTAACCGCGCTTTACCCTAATGAACCACATACCACCGGAGATGAAATATTACGTATTGAACATCTGACGGCATGGCATCCGGTTAATCGTCATATTAAACGAGTTAATGATGTCTCGTTTTCCCTGAAACGTGGCGAAATACTGGGTATCGCCGGACTCGTTGGTGCCGGACGTACCGAGACTATTCAGTGCCTGTTTGGTGTGTGGCCCGGACAATGGGAAGGGAAAATTTATATTGACGGCAAACAGGTAGATATTCGTAACTGTCAGCAAGCCATCGCCCAGGGGATTGCGATGGTACCCGAAGACAGAAAGCGCGACGGCATCGTTCCGGTAATGGCGGTTGGTAAAAATATTACCCTCGCCGCACTCAATAAATTTACCGGCGGTATTAGCCAGCTTGATGACGCGGCAGAGCAAAAATGTATTCTGGAATCAATCCAGCAACTCAAAGTTAAAACGTCGTCCTCCGACCTTGCTATTGGACGTTTGAGCGGCGGCAATCAACAAAAAGCGATCCTCGCTCGCTGTCTGTTACTTAACCCGCGCATTCTCATTCTTGATGAACCCACCAGGGGTATCGATATTGGCGCGAAATACGAGATCTACAAATTAATTAACCAACTCGTCCAGCAGGGTATTGCCGTTATTGTCATCTCTTCCGAATTACCTGAAGTGCTCGGCCTTAGCGATCGTGTACTGGTGATGCATGAAGGGAAACTAAAAGCCAACCTGATAAATCATAACCTGACTCAGGAGCAGGTGATGGAAGCCGCATTGAGGAGCGAACATCATGTCGAAAAGCAATCCGTCTGAAGTGAAATTAGCCGTACCGACATCCGGTGGCTTTTCCGGGCTGAAATCACTGAATTTGCAGGTCTTCGTGATGATTGCAGCTATCATCGCAATCATGCTGTTCTTTACCTGGACCACCGATGGTGCCTACTTAAGCGCCCGTAACGTCTCCAACCTGTTACGCCAAACCGCGATTACCGGCATCCTCGCGGTAGGAATGGTGTTCGTCATAATTTCTGCTGAAATCGACCTTTCCGTCGGCTCAATGATGGGGCTGTTAGGTGGCGTCGCGGCGATTTGTGACGTCTGGCTAGGCTGGCCTTTGCCACTTACCATCATTGTGACTTTGGTTCTGGGACTGCTTCTCGGTGCCTGGAACGGATGGTGGGTCGCGTACCGCAAAGTCCCTTCATTTATTGTCACCCTCGCGGGCATGTTGGCATTTCGCGGCATACTCATTGGCATCACCAACGGCACGACTGTTTCCCCCACCAGCGCCGCGATGTCACAAATCGGGCAAAGCTATCTACCCGCCAGCACCGGCTTCATCATTGGCGCGCTTGGCTTAATGGCTTTTGTTGGCTGGCAATGGCGCGGAAGAATGCGCCGTCAGGCTTTGGGTTTGCAGTCTCCGGCTTCTACCGCAGTAGTCGGTCGCCAGGCTTTAACCGCTATCATCGTATTAGGCGCAATCTGGCTGTTGAATGATTACCGTGGCGTTCCCACTCCTGTTCTGCTGCTGACGTTGCTGTTACTCGGCGGAATGTTTATGGCAACGCGGACGGCATTTGGACGACGCATTTATGCCATCGGCGGCAATCTGGAAGCAGCACGGCTCTCCGGGATTAACGTTGAACGCACCAAACTTGCCGTGTTCGCTATTAACGGATTAATGGTAGCCATCGCCGGATTAATCCTCAGTTCTCGACTTGGCGCTGGTTCACCTTCTGCGGGAAATATCGCCGAACTGGACGCAATTGCCGCATGTGTGATTGGCGGCACCAGTCTGGCAGGCGGCGTCGGGAGCGTGGCCGGAGCGGTAATGGGGGCATTCATCATGGCTTCACTGGATAACGGCATGAGTATGATGGATGTACCGACCTTCTGGCAGTATATCGTTAAAGGTGCGATTCTGTTGCTGGCAGTATGGATGGACTCCGCAACCAAACGCCGTTCTTGATTTTGATAAAAATTTTCTCAAAGCCGGTAACGTATTACCGGTTTTGAGTTTTTGCATGATTCAGCAGGAAAAGAACCATGTTTACTAAACGTCACCGCATCACATTACTGTTCAATGCCAATAAAGCCTATGACCGGCAGGTAGTAGAAGGCGTAGGGGAATATTTACAGGCGTCACAATCGGAATGGGATATTTTCATTGAAGAAGATTTCCGCGCCCGCATTGATAAAATCAAGGACTGGTTAGGAGATGGCGTCATTGCCGACTTCGACGACAAACAAATCGAGCAAGCGCTGGCTGATGTCGACGTCCCCATTGTTGGGGTTGGTGGTTCGTATCACCTTGCCGAAAGTTACCCACCCGTTCATTACATTGCCACCGATAACTATGCGCTGGTTGAAAGCGCATTTTTGCATTTAAAAGAGAAAGGCGTTAACCGCTTTGCTTTTTATGGTCTTCCGGAATCAAGCGGCAAACGTTGGGCCACTGAACGCGAATATGCATTTCGTCAGCTTGTCGCCGAAGAAAAGTATCGCGGAGTGGTTTATCAGGGGTTAGAAACCGCGCCAGAGAACTGGCAACACGCGCAAAATCGGCTGGCAGACTGGCTACAAACGCTGCCACCGCAAACCGGGATTATTGCCGTTACTGACGCCCGGGCACGGCATATTCTGCAAGTATGTGAACATCTACACATTCCCGTACCGGAAAAATTATGCGTGATTGGCATCGATAACGAAGAACTGACCCGCTATCTGTCGCGTGTCGCCCTTTCTTCGGTCGCTCAGGGCGCACGGCAAATGGGCTATCAGGCGGCAAAACTGTTGCATCGATTATTAGATAAAGAAGAAATGCCGCTACAGCGGATTTTGGTCCCACCAGTTCGCGTCATTGAACGGCGCTCAACAGATTACCGCTCGCTGACCGATCCCGCCGTTATTCAGGCCATGCATTACATTCGTAATCACGCCTGTAAAGGGATTAAAGTGGATCAGGTACTGGATGCGGTGGGCATATCACGCTCCAATCTTGAGAAGCGTTTTAAAGAAGAGGTGGGTGAAACCATCCATGCAATGATTCATGCCGAGAAGTTGGAGAAAGCGCGCAGTCTGCTGATTTCAACCACCTTGTCGATCAATGAGATATCGCAAATGTGCGGTTATCCATCGCTGCAATATTTCTACTCTGTTTTTAAAAAAGCATATGACACGACGCCAAAAGAGTATCGCGATGTAAATAGCGAGGTCATGTTGTAGCGATGATGAGAATTGTCGGCGTCGCATCAGGTAACTCAGCACAACCACCCGATACGAGCAAAAGCCTTATCCGCCTGACAAGTCGGATAAGGCTCGAGGAAATGCAATTACATATGCGCCGCGATTAACCGTTGGTTATCCTGGTACATTGCGAACAGGTAGTTGTTATAACTCTTCCCTTTGGTCGAGTAGCCCTTCAGCTTGTGAATCATCGCTGTGGCAGTCACTTCCTGATCCGCTTTACGCAGTTGTGCACGCGATTTACGGAACGAAGAGTAAGCCGGGTGCGTATTGAGGTTAGTGACATAGGCGCTCACCGATTCTTTGACAGAACTAAACTGTGAGTACCCTTTCACTTTACCCGGCGCATTGGTACAACGTCCTTTCATGCATTTCATGCCGAACAGGTTGTTGTTGTTGCGCGCCAGCTTCGACGTTCCCCAACCGCTTTCTGCTGCAGCCATCGTCGCCACCATACTGGTAGGGATAATGTCTACGCGTTCAAGGAAAGTATTCCACGGGATTTTTCGCGTATTACCAGACCACTTCACCTTGTAGCGTTTGGCGATGTCTTTCAGACGCGCACGCTCAGCAGGTGACCATTGGCCCTGATACTGTTTTGAAATCAGCCAGTTACGTTCCGCAGTAATGGCCGCATTTTGGCTGGTAATGTAAGGCATTACGGTCCGGAGAAACGCCTTTTTCCTTGGTGTTCCGGAAGGGTATTTTCGCAAATCAGGAAGTGAACTACTCTTTGCACTATTGCGAGAATACTCTTGTTTACTGCTTACCTGTTTATTACTAGCTTTAGTTAAGTGGGACTTTTGACTCGCTGTTGTTGTGTGCGTCTTCGCTAACACCTCACTCGAAAACACCAGAGTGAGTAACATAAGAATCATCGCCCCATATCGTCGTATGGGAGTCAAAATCATCAGGTCTCCTGGTCGGATTTAATCATTCCAACACCTTATATTTTTCACAAATTTGAGAGTTGAATCTCAAATCATATCAAAAATAGCTGTCAAGAGCACCCCAAGGAATAGTCCAAATCTGAAACTATGTCACGAGTTAACGATTCAGATTGGCGCTAAATCGCAGAAAATGTGGGGTTTATCGCAAAATTCAGCCGTTTTTTGCGCGCGATCGCTCACCCTTGCTTCTCATCCTGTGGACTTACCGCTCAGGGATGAGTTTTGTCTGGCTTATCGCTGGCAAACTGTCTGAAATCGCAGCAATAAGGACTCATCCGCCATGAAACTCGCCGCCTGTTTTCTGACACTCCTTCCTGGCTTCGCCGTTGCCGCCAGCTGGACTTCTCCGGGGTTTCCCGCCTTTAGCGAACAGGGGACGGGAACATTTGTCAGCCACGCACAGTTGCCCAAAGGTACGCGTCCACTAACGCTAAATTTTGACCAACAGTGCTGGCAGCCTGCGGATGCGATAAAACTCAATCAGATGCTTTCCCTGCAACCTTGTAGCAACACGCCGCCTCAATGGCGATTGTTCAGGGACGGCGAATATACGCTGCAACTAGACACCCGCTCCGGTACACCAACATTGATGATTTCCATCCAGAACGCCGTCGAACCGGTAGCAAGCCTGGTCCGTGAATGCCCGAAATGGGATGGATTACCGCTCACACTGGATGTCAGCGCCACTTTTCCGGAGGGAGCCGCCGTCCGGGATTATTACAGCCAGCAAATTGCGATAGTGAAGAACGGTCAAATAACGTTACAACCCGCTGCCACCAGCAACGGTTTACTCCTGCTGGAACGGGCAGAAACTGACGCCTCTGCCCCTTTCGACTGGCATAACGCCACGGTTTACTTTGTGCTGACAGATCGTTTCGAAAACGGCGATCCCAGTAATGACCAGAGTTACGGACGTCATAAAGACGGTATGGCAGAAATTGGCACTTTTCACGGCGGCGATTTACGCGGCCTGACCAACAAACTGGATTACCTCCAGCAGCTGGGCGTCAATGCTTTATGGATAAGTGCCCCATTTGAGCAAATTCACGGCTGGGTCGGCGGCGGTACAAAAGGTGATTTCCCGCATTATGCCTATCATGGTTATTACACCCAGGACTGGACGAACCTTGATGCCAATATGGGCCGCGAAGCCGATCTACGGACGCTGGTTGATAGCGCGCATCAGCGCGGTATTCGTATTCTCTTTGATGTCGTGATGAACCACACCGGTTACGCCACACTGGCGGATATGCAGGAGTTTCAGTTTGGCGCGTTATATCTTTCTGGTGACGAAGTGAAAAAAACGCTGGGTGAACGCTGGAGCGACTGGAAACCTGCCGCCGGGCAAACCTGGCATAGCTTTAACGATTACATTAATTTCAGCGACAAAACAGGCTGGGATAAATGGTGGGGAAAAAACTGGATCAGAACCGATATCGGCGATTACGACAATCCTGGATTCGACGATCTCACTATGTCGCTGGCCTTTTTGCCGGATATCAAAACCGAATCAACGACCGCTTCTGGTCTGCCGGTGTTCTATAAAAACAAAACGGATACCCACGCTAAAGTCATCGACGGCTTTACCCCTCGCGATTACTTAACCCACTGGTTAAGTCAGTGGGTTCGCGACTATGGGATTGATGGTTTTCGGGTCGACACCGCCAAACATGTTGAGTTGCCCGCCTGGCAGCAACTGAAAACCGAAGCCAGCGCCGCGCTTCGCGAATGGAAAAAAGCTAACTCCGACAAAGCATTAGATGACAAACCTTTCTGGATGACCGGTGAAGCCTGGGGCCACGGCGTGATGCAAAGTGACTACTATCGCCACGGCTTCGATGCGATGATCAATTTCGATTATCAGGAGCAGGCGGCGAAAGCAGTCGATTGTCTGGCGCAGATGGATACGACCTGGCAGCAAATGGCGGAGAAATTGCAGGATTTCAACGTGTTGAGCTACCTCTCATCGCATGATACCCGCCTGTTCCGCGAAGGTGGTAATAAAGCAGCAGAGTTATTGTTATTAGCGCCAGGCGCGGTACAAATCTTTTATGGTGATGAATCCTCGCGTCCGTTCGGCCCCACCGGTTCGGATCCGCTGCAAGGTACGCGTTCGGATATGAACTGGCAGGATGTTAGCGGTAAATCTGCCGCCAGCGTCGCGCACTGGCAGAAAATCAGCCAGTTCCGCGCCCGCCATCCCGCAATTGGCGAGGGCAAACAAACGACACTTTCGCTGAAGCAGGGCTACGGCTTTGTTCGTGAGCATGGCGACGATAAAGTGCTGGTCATCTGGGCTGGGCAACAGTGACTTTTCCGGCTTCCCGTTCGTCAGTACCTCGGGAAGCCGCCAACCAGGATAAAATGTCAGCTCTAATCAGCGTTGCAGGATAAAGCACCGCTCCCTCTTCAACAGAGCGATTTGCACCCCAGCAAATGTAGCGTTATTGTTACCTTCCTTGCTACAGAGTTCGACAGATATCCCGCTATGACATTCTCCCTTTTTGGTGACAAATTTACCCGCCACTCCGGCATTACGCTGCTGATGGAAGATCTGAACGACGGTTTACGCACGCCTGGCGCGATTATGCTCGGCGGCGGTAATCCAGCGCAGATCCCGGAAATGCAGGACTACTTCCAGACGCTACTGACCGACATGCTGGAAAGTGGCAAAGCGACTGATGCACTGTGCAATTACGACGGTCCACAGGGGAAAACGGAGCTACTCACACTGCTTGCCGGAATGCTGCGCGAGAAGTTGGGTTGGGATATCGAACCACAGAATATTGCACTAACAAACGGCAGCCAGAGCGCGTTTTTCTACTTATTTAATCTGTTTGCCGGACGCCGTGCCGATGGTCGGATCAAAAAAGTGCTGTTTCCGCTGGCACCGGAATATATTGGCTACGCTGACGCCGGACTGGAAGAAGATCTGTTTGTCTCTGCGCGTCCGAATATTGAACTGCTGCCGGAAGGCCAGTTTAAATACCACGTCGATTTTGAGCATCTGCATATTGGCGAAGAAACCGGGATGATTTGCGTCTCCCGGCCGACGAATCCAACAGGCAATGTGATTACTGACGAAGAGTTGCTGAAGCTTGACGCGCTGGCGAATCAACACGGCATTCCGCTGGTGATTGATAACGCTTATGGCGTCCCGTTCCCGGGTATCATCTTCAGCGAAGCGCGCCCGCTGTGGAATCCGAATATTGTACTGTGCATGAGTCTTTCCAAGCTGGGACTACCGGGTTCGCGCTGCGGCATTATCATCGCCAATGAAAAAATCATCACCGCAATCACCAACATGAACGGCATTATCAGCCTGGCGCCTGGCGGTATTGGTCCGGCGATAATGTGTGAAATGATTAAGCGTAACGATCTGCTGCGCCTGTCTGAAACGGTTATCAAACCGTTTTATTACCAGCGTGTTCAGGAAACTATCGCCATCATTCGCCGCTATTTACCGGAAGATCGCTGCCTGATTCATAAACCGGAAGGAGCCATTTTCCTCTGGCTATGGTTTAAGGATTTGCCAATTACGACCGAGCAGCTCTACCAGCGCCTGAAAGCACGGGGCGTGCTGATGGTGCCGGGGCACAACTTCTTCCCAGGGCTGGATAAACCGTGGCCACATACACATCAATGTATGCGCATGAACTACGTGCCGGAGCCGGATAAAATTGAGGCGGGGGTGAAGATTCTGGCGGAAGAGATTGAACGCGCCTGGGCTGAAAGTCATTAAAAATTGCCTGATGCGCTACGCTTATCAGGCCTACATCATTTCTGCAATATATTGAATTTGGAAGAATTTGTAGGCCGGATAAGGCGTTTAAGCCGCATCCGGCATAAACAAAGCGCACTATTCCTGCGTTAAAAAACGCCGGAAAAACGTTTCAAACAGACTGCTGTCGTAGCCGATGCCGCTGCACTTTCTCGACATCCATGCACTGCAACGCCTTTGTCGGGCAGGCTTCAACACAGGCCGGTCCCGTCGCCCGATGCCAGCACAGATCGCACTTAATCGCCCTCGCCTTTTTGCGCGAAGAAACGACCTCCATCGCACCAAACGGGCAAGCCAGCATACAGCTTTTACAGCCAATGCAACGTGATTGTTCAACGAAAATATGCCCATGTTCACGGCTTATCGCGTCAACAGGGCAGACATTCGCGCACGGTGCATCTTCACACTGATGACAGGCTACTGCCGTGGTCCAGCTGTGGTCTTTAATGACACGAATACGGGAAATAAACTCGTCTGGTGACAACGCAGCGCAATCCTGATTCTCCTGATGCGACACTGCGCAAGCCACTTCACAGGTACGGCAACCGATACATTTCGTCGCATCCGCAATAATAAACCGGTTCATGATCACTCCTTTGCACTAAAACAGCAGAGTGCCAGAGAGCGCGTCTCTACTGCTTTGATCCAACGAAGGAAATGTTAAAGTTTTGGCACTTGTCCAAAGCGTTATGTGATCGCGCCCTGGTCGTCCCTGACAGTAAATCCCAGTTCATTAGAAATAGCCTGCGCGGTTTCACGCAGTGGTTTCAGGAGATTTTTCTCCCCCACCTGTTTCAGACGTGATGTCGAAAGCGAAATCGACACGGCGTACGGCACCCGCCCATGAATATCAAACACCGGAACAGCAATACAGGAGACGCCGAGTTCGTTTTCTTCTCTGTCCATCGCCGCTCCGCTTTCACGAATGTGCGCCAGTTCGTCGAACATCGCGGGCAGCTCGGTAATGGTATTGCGGGTTAACGGCTGGATCTCATGCTGATGGCTTTCCCAGTATGACTTCACGTAGTCCGGGTGACCAAACGCCATGTAGATCTTGCCCATTGCGGAACAGTAGAGCGGCATATGCTGGCCTATATAGGCACGGGTTCGCAGCATCCCGGTTGTGGGTTCCAGCTTATAAATCAAAATAGCGTGATCGTCTTCGCGGCTGGAGAAGTTAATGGTTTCACCAGTGGCGATGTTCAATGCCTCAAGATGCGGAGCGGCGATATGAATGATATTCAGCGAAGACAGCGCCTTCTGCCCGACGGCAATAAATTTGGTGGTCAGGCGGTAACTCCCTGCGGCGGGCGCGGTGGTCACATAGCCGCAGGACTGTAATCCCTGCAATAAGCGATGGACGGTACTCTTATTTAAACCAGCCAGTTCCGAAAGATGCGCCAACGGACAACCGTTTGGATAGTTGCTCAAAATCTCAATCAGCATCAACCCACGAAACAGACTCTGGCTTCCGGCTGGACGCTCTTTTTCCTGCGCCATCTCGTTCTCTTTTTTTCCCATCACTTCTTTCCCCATTTTGTCGCGTCCTGATGGTAGCGCAAAGTGTGCCGTAGTTCACGATCTCGACAGATAATTTATAAACACTTGATTTTTAAGTTTTTTGAAATTCATCAATCAGATTGCTTTGTTAAAAAGTGATCGATATATTTGAAATCAAGTTTCGTATATTGAAATTTTAAGCCAAAAAAGCGTTCAAAAAAACAAGGAAGCCTGGGATGAAAGTGACATTTGAGCAGTTAAAAGCAGCCTTTAATCGGGTCTTAATTTCACGCGGCGTTGACAGCGAAACGGCTGACGCCTGTGCAGAGATGTTCGCCCGCACCACCGAATCCGGCGTTTATTCTCACGGCGTTAATCGTTTCCCTCGTTTCATTCAACAACTGGAAAACGGCGATATCATTCCTGATGCCCAACCCAAACGTATAACCAGCCTCGGCGCAATTGAACAGTGGGACGCCCAGCGTTCGATCGGTAACCTGACAGCGAAAAAGATGATGGATCGCGCCATTGAACTGGCTGCCGATCACGGTATTGGTCTGGTGGCACTACGTAATGCCAACCACTGGATGCGCGGCGGCAGCTACGGCTGGCAGGCGGCGGAAAAAGGCTATATTGGCATTTGCTGGACCAACTCCATCGCCGTAATGCCGCCGTGGGGCGCAAAAGAGTGTCGCATCGGCACCAACCCGCTGATCGTCGCCATTCCTTCTACCCCAATCACCATGGTCGATATGTCGATGTCGATGTTCTCTTACGGCATGTTAGAAGTTAACCGTCTGGCAGGCCGTCAGCTCCCGGTCGATGGTGGCTTTGATGATGAGGGCAATTTGACCAAAGAACCTGGCGTTATCGAGAAGAATCGCCGCATTTTGCCGATGGGCTACTGGAAAGGTTCTGGCATGTCGATTGTGCTGGATATGATCGCCACTCTCCTTTCCGACGGCGCATCGGTTGCCGAAGTCACCCAGGACAACAGCGACGAATACGGCGTTTCGCAAATCTTTATCGCCATCGAAGTGGATAAATTGATCGACGGCCCCACCCGCGATGCCAAGCTGCAACGCATCATGGATTACGTTACTACCGCTGAACGCGCTGACGAAAACCAGGCCATCCGCTTACCCGGCCACGAATTTACTACCCTGCTGGCCGAAAACCGCCGTAACGGCATCACCGTTGATGACAGCGTGTGGGCAAAAATCCAGGCGTTATAAGGAGATAAGCCATGATTTTTGGACATATCGCGCAGCCCAATCCGTGCCGTTTGCCCGCCGCCATTGAAAAGGCGCTCGATTTTCTGCGCACCATCGACTTCAACGCCCTGGAACCGGGCGTTGTCGAAATCGACGGCAAGAATATTTATGCGCAAATTATCGATTTAACCACACGCGAAGCGGTGGAAAACCGTCCGGAAGTGCATCGTCGGTATATCGATATTCAGTTTCTGGCGTGGGGTGAAGAGAAAATCGGCATTGCTATTGATACGGGAAATAATAAAGTCAGCGAATCACTATTAGAGCAGCGCGATATTATTTTTTATCACGATAGTGAACATGAATCATTTATAGAAATGATACCGGGCAGCTACGCTATTTTCTTCCCGCAGGATGTTCATCGACCAGGTTGTATTCTGCAAACAGCCTCTGAGATACGAAAAATTGTGGTTAAAGTCGCATTAACAGCGCTGAATTAATCGAATAATCGTCTACGCCAGAACGCCTGGGTAATGTTATTGCTCTAACTATATTAATAATTTAGGTTGCTGCACATGCAACTTTAATTATGACAAACATAGCCTCAAGGAATAGCTATGAAAAAAATACTTGAAGCAATACTGGCGATTAATCTCGCCGTACTTTCCTGTATTGTGTTTATAAACATTATTTTAAGATATGGTTTTCAGACAAGCATTTTATCTGTAGATGAATTGTCACGTTATTTATTTGTCTGGTTAACATTTATTGGCGCGATTGTGGCTTTTATGGATAACGCCCACGTTCAGGTCACCTTTCTGGTGGAGAAACTCTCCCCCGCATGGCAGCGACGAGTCGCTCTGGTTACCCATTCCTTAATCTTATTTATTTGTGGCGCACTGGCCTGGGGCGCAACGCTAAAAACAATTCAGGACTGGAGCGATTATTCACCGATCCTCGGTTTGCCCATCGGCCTGATGTATGCCGCTTGTCTGCCCACCAGCCTCGTTATCGCATTCTTTGAACTGCGTCATTTATATCAACTCATCACGCGTAGCAATTCTCTAACGTCGCCACCGCAAGGAGCTTAATCATGGCTGTGCTGATTTTTCTGGGCTGTCTGTTGGGTGGTATTGCTATCGGTTTGCCTATTGCCTGGGCACTGTTGTTGTGCGGGGCGGCGTTAATGTTCTGGCTGGGCATGTTTGATGTCCAGATCATGGCACAAACGCTGGTGAACGGAGCCGACAGCTTCTCCCTGCTGGCGATTCCGTTCTTTGTGCTGGCGGGTGAAATCATGAATGCGGGCGGCTTGTCAAAACGCATTGTTGACCTGCCGATGAAACTGGTGGGGCATAAACCAGGCGGGCTGGGCTACGTCGGCGTGCTGGCGGCTATGATTATGGCAAGCCTTTCTGGTTCTGCCGTTGCGGATACCGCCGCCGTTGCCGCTCTACTGGTGCCGATGATGCGCAGCGCCAACTACCCGGTCAACCGGGCGGCGGGGCTGATTGCCTCTGGCGGCATTATCGCGCCAATTATTCCCCCTTCCATTCCGTTTATTATTTTCGGCGTTTCCAGCGGATTATCCATCAGTAAGCTGTTTATGGCGGGCATTGCCCCTGGCATGATGATGGGCGCAACGCTGATGCTTACCTGGTGGTGGCAGGCCAGTCGCCTTAATTTACCCCGCCAGCAAAAAGCAACGATGCAGGAAATCTGGCACTCTTTTGTCTCCGGTATCTGGGCGCTGTTTCTTCCAGTCATCATTATTGGCGGGTTTCGCTCCGGTCTGTTTACCCCTACCGAAGCCGGGGCCGTTGCTGCTTTCTATGCGCTGTTTGTCGCCACAGTTATTTACCGTGAAATGACCTTCGCCACACTTTGGCATGTACTCATTGGCGCGGCGAAAACCACCTCAGTGGTAATGTTTCTGGTGGCCTCGGCACAAGTTTCTGCCTGGCTGATTACCATTGCTGAATTGCCGATGATGGTTTCTGATTTACTGCAACCGTTGGTCGATTCACCGCGTCTGCTGTTTATCGTTATTATGCTGGCTATCCTGATTGTCGGCATGGTCATGGATTTAACGCCGACGGTGTTAATTCTTACTCCGGTATTAATGCCTTTAGTTAAAGAGGCAGGAATCGATCCGATTTATTTCGGTGTCATGTTTATCATTAACTGCTCAATCGGCTTAATTACACCGCCTATCGGTAATGTGCTTAACGTTATTTCAGGGGTGGCAAAACTCAAATTCGATGATGCAGTCAGAGGCGTTTTCCCTTACGTCCTGGTTTTATATTCATTATTAGTCGTATTTGTTTTTATTCCCGATCTCATCATCCTCCCTTTGAAATGGATTAATTAAAAGGAAAATATTATGAAATTACGCTCTGTAACCTACGCATTATTCATTGCTGGCCTGGCTGCATTTAGTACATCTTCAATGGCGGCGCAATCTTTACGTTTCGGTTATGAAACCTCACAAACCGACTCGCAACATATTGCGGCGAAAAAATTCAATGATTTATTGCAGGAGAGAACCAAAGGCGAGCTGAAATTAAAACTGTTCCCGGACAGCACTCTCGGTAACGCGCAGGCGATGATCAGCGGCGTACGTGGCGGCACCATCGATATGGAAATGTCCGGCTCGAATAACTTTGCCGGGTTATCACCAGTGATGAACTTGCTTGATGTCCCTTTCCTGTTCCGCGATACCGCTCACGCGCATAAAACGCTCGACGGCAAAGTCGGTGATGATCTGAAAGCCTCACTTGAAGGTAAAGGACTGAAAGTACTGGCCTACTGGGAAAACGGCTGGCGCGATGTCACCAACTCGCGCGCACCGGTTAAAACCCCCGCCGACCTGAAAGGGCTGAAAATCCGCACCAACAATAGTCCGATGAATATCGCAGCATTCAAAGTCTTTGGCGCTAACCCGATCCCGATGCCGTTTGCCGAAGTCTATACCGGGCTGGAAACGCGCACTATCGACGCTCAGGAACACCCGATCAACGTCGTCTGGTCAGCAAAATTTTATGAAGTACAGAAGTACCTTTCTCTGACGCACCACGCCTATTCGCCACTTCTGGTGGTGATCAACAAAGCGAAGTTTGACGGCTTAACCCCGGAGTTCCAGCAAGCGCTAATTTCATCTGCGCAGGAAGCGGGTAACTACCAGCGCAAACTGGTTGCCGAAGATCAGCAAAAAATCATCGACGGCATGAAAGAAGCGGGCGTGGAAGTCATCACCGATCTCGACCGCAAAGCCTTTAGCGACGCACTGGGGAATCAGGTTCGCGACATGTTTGTTAAAGATGTGCCGCAGGGAGCTGATCTGCTGAAAGCCGTGGATGAGGTGCAATAAACCATGACGCAATACTGGCTGGGGTTAGATTGTGGCGGTAGCTGGCTGAAAGCCGGGCTGTATGACCGCGAAGGCCGGGAGGCAGGCGTGCAGCGCCTGCCGCTGTGCGCATTAAGCCCGCAGCCAGGCTGGGCAGAGCGCGATATGGCAGAACTGTGGCAATGCTGCATGGCTGTCATTCGCACCCTGCTTACTCATTCTGGTGTCAGCGGGGAGCAAATAGTGGGTATCGGTATCTCCGCACAGGGAAAGGGCTTGTTTTTGCTGGATAAAAACGACAAGCCGCTCGGGAATGCTATTTTGTCCTCGGACCGCCGGGCGATGGAAATCGTTCGTCGCTGGCAGGAAGATGGCATCCCGGAAAAACTCTACCCGCTGACCCGACAAACCTTGTGGACCGGGCATCCGGTGTCGCTGTTACGCTGGCTGAAAGAGCACGAACCGGAACGCTACGCGCAAATTGGCTGCGTAATGATGACGCACGACTATCTGCGCTGGTGTTTAACCGGCGTCAAAGGTTGCGAAGAGAGCAATATTTCCGAGTCCAACCTCTACAACATGAGTCTTGAGGAATATGACCCGTGCCTCACCGACTGGCTGGGGATCGCTGAAATCAACCACGCCCTGCCGCCTGTTGTCGGATCTGCCGAAATTTGCGGGGAAATCACCGCTCAGACAGCCGCACTGACCGGTCTGAAAGCGGGTACGCCCGTTGTCGGCGGCCTGTTTGATGTGGTTTCCACCGCACTCTGTGCCGGGATCGAAGACGAATTTACCCTCAATGCGGTGATGGGCACCTGGGCGGTGACCAGCGGCATAACCCGTGGTTTACGTGACGGTGAAGCGCATCCGTATGTCTATGGTCGCTACGTTAACGATGGTCAATTTATCGTTCACGAAGCCAGCCCCACCTCTTCCGGCAACCTCGAATGGTTTACCGCACAGTGGGGAGAAATCTCGTTTGATGAGATTAACCAGGCCGTTGCCAGCTTGCCGAAGGCCGGGGGCGATCTCTTTTTCCTGCCGTTCCTGTACGGCAGCAACGCCGGATTGGAGATGACCAGCGGTTTCTACGGGATGCAGGCCATTCATACCCGCGCACACCTGTTGCAGGCCATTTATGAAGGCGTGGTGTTCAGCCATATGACCCATCTCAACCGGATGCGCGAACGTTTTACTGATGTGCACACCCTGCGCGTCACTGGCGGCCCGGCGCATTCCGATGTCTGGATGCAAATGCTGGCGGACGTCAGCGGTCTGCGTATCGAGCTGCCGCAGGTGGAAGAAACCGGCTGCTTTGGTGCGGCACTTGCCGCCCGCGTCGGCACCGGAGTTTATCGCGATTTCAGCGAAGCCCAACGTGATTTACAGCACCCGGTACGCACCCTGCTGCCGGATATGACCGCACATCAGCTTTACCAACAAAAATACCAACGCTATCAGCATCTCATTGCCGCACTTGAGGGCTTTCACGCCCGCATCAAGGAGCACACATTATGAGCCGACCACTTCTGCAACTGGCCCTCGACCACTCATCACTTGAAGACGCACAGCGCGACGTGATGCTGTTAAAAGGCAGCGTCGATATCGTCGAAGCGGGCACCATTCTCTGTTTAAACGAAGGGCTTGGCGCGGTGAAAGCCTTGCGCGAACAGTGCCCGGATAAAATCATCGTTGCTGACTGGAAGGTCGCCGACGCGGGTGAAACGCTCGCACAACAGGCGTTTGGCGCGGGTGCCAACTGGATGACCATCATCTGCGCTGCGCCGCTCGCGACGGTGGAAAAAGGCCACGCCATGGCGCAACGCTGCGGTGGTGAAATTCAGATAGAGCTGTTCGGTAACTGGACGCTGGACGACGCCCGCGACTGGCATCGTCTTGGCGTGCGGCAGGCCATTTATCATCGCGGTCGCGACGCGCAGGCCAGCGGGCAACAGTGGGGCGAGGCCGATCTGGCACGCATGAAGGCGCTTTCCGATATCGGCCTTGAGCTTTCCATTACCGGCGGGATTACCCCTGCTGACCTGCCGCTGTTTAAAGATATCCGCGTGAAAGCCTTTATTGCCGGGCGGGCGCTGGCAGGCGCAGCAAATCCGGCGCAGGTGGCTGGCGATTTCCATGCACAAATTGATGCCATCTGGGGAGGTGCGCGTGCGTAATCATCCGTTAGGGATTTATGAAAAAGCGCTGGCGAAAGATCTCTCCTGGCCGGAGCGGCTGGTGCTGGCAAAAAGCTGTGGCTTTGATTTTGTCGAAATGTCGGTGGATGAAACCGACGAACGGCTCTCACGTCTTGACTGGAGCGCCGCACAACGTGCTTCGCTGGTCACTGCGATGATCGAAACGGGTGTTGCCATTCCGTCAATGTGCCTGTCTGCCCATCGTCGTTTTCCCTTTGGCAGCCGGGACGAGGCAGTGCGCGAACGGGCGCGGGAAATCATGAGTAAAGCGATTCGCCTGGCGCGCGATCTCGGCATTCGCACCATCCAGCTGGCAGGTTATGACGTCTATTACGAAGACCACGACGAAGGCACCCAACAACGTTTTGCTGAAGGGCTGGCGTGGGCAGTCGAACAGGCGGCGGCATCACAAGTAATGCTGGCGGTGGAGATTATGGATACCGCGTTTATGAACTCCATCAGCAAATGGAAAAAATGGGACGAGATGCTCGCCTCGCCGTGGTTCACCGTCTACCCGGACGTCGGCAACCTCAGCGCCTGGGGCAATGATGTTCCCGCCGAACTGAAACTGGGCATTGACCGTATCGCCGCGATCCACCTGAAAGACACCCAGCCAGTGACCGAGCAAAGCCCCGGACAGTTCCGTGATGTGCCGTTTGGCGAAGGCTGCGTCGATTTCGTTGGCATCTTCAAAACGCTGCATGAACTGAACTATCGCGGATCATTTCTGATTGAGATGTGGACCGAAAAAGCCAAAGAGCCGGTGCTGGAGATTATTCAGGCGCGGCGCTGGATTGAAGCGCGTATGCAGGAGGCCGGATTTATATGTTAGAGCAACTAAAAGCCGACGTGCTGGCGGCGAATCTGGCGCTTCCCGCTCACCATCTGGTGACGTTCACCTGGGGCAATGTCAGCGCGGTAGACGAAACGCGGCAATGGATGGTAATCAAACCTTCCGGCGTCGAGTACGACGTGATGACCGCCGACGATATGGTGGTGGTTGAGATAGCCAGCGGTAAAGTGGTGGAAGGCAGCAAAAAGCCCTCGTCCGACACGCCAACGCATCTGGCGCTTTACCGTCGCTATGCCGAAATTGGCGGTATTGTGCATACCCACTCGCGCCACGCCACCATCTGGTCGCAGGCCGGGCTGGATCTCCCCGCCTGGGGCACCACGCACGCTGATTACTTCTATGGTGCCATCCCCTGCACGCGACAGATGACCGCAGAGGAGATCAACGGCGAGTATGAATACCAGACCGGCGAAGTGATCATTAAAACCTTCGAAGAACGTGGGTTGAACCCGGCACAAATCCCGGCTGTACTGGTGCATTCTCACGGCCCGTTCGCCTGGGGAAAAAACGCCGCCGATGCGGTGCATAACGCCGTGGTGCTGGAAGAGTGCGCCTATATGGGCCTGTTCTCGCGCCAGCTTGCACCGCTGCTCCCTGCGATGCAAAACGAACTGCTGGATAAGCACTACCTGCGTAAACATGGGGCCAATGCCTATTACGGGCAGTAATCTCTCAGACCGGGGCTTCATCGCCCCGGCACTACGAATTGATATGTTCCTTGCTGTAACGCCGCTTCCACGCTGCTGGCGTTAAACCGGTGTGCTTGCGAAAAATCTGCCGGAAATAGCCGACGTCATTAAACCCGCACAACGCCGCCACTTCCGTGAGCGATCGCGCTTCGCTAATTAACAGCTTTTCGGCTTCGCGCACTCGCTGGCGGTGGATTGCTTCTGTTAACGTCAGATGAAACACCCGCCGATAGACGCGCCCAAGATAATCGGCATTGCAGTACAGCTCGCGGGCTAAAAGCGCCGTGGAAAGCGGGCGGTGATATTGCGTGCGAATCAGTTTCTGCGCTTTCCAGGCAAGGGTGGTGCCTGCACCATCGGCCTGTTCATCAAGACGCGCGTCACGGGTGAGCTGCTGCAAAATCAGCAGCACAATAAACTCCAGCGCCGGAGTGCGTTGATGCTTTTCCTGTTCGCTTAAGAACTGGCGAAACAAGGCCACCAGCACCTGCGGATCGGCAACCTTAGTTTGTTGCGGCACGCTAAGATGAGTGAGCCAGCGCGGGTCGCTATCCGGCGCTTTAACCTCAAAATGCAGCCAGTAAAATTTGAGATCGGCGGGAAAATCCTCTACCCCAACATGCTGTCGGTTCGGCCAGAGTAATAAACTCTCTCCCGCATCGACCAGAAATATCCGCTCTTCTTCCTGAATCGCTAATCGACCTTTTTCGACAAAGATAATTTCCCATGACTCCAGCCGCCTTGCCGGATGCCTCCCTACGCCACGGGAAATAAATAATCCACCATTTTGCACTTTAATCGGTAACGTCATGGATAATTCGAGCATTGATATGTAATTTTCCGCTTATTCATTAATGATTAAACACATTACCTTTTGATTATTAATCAAAAACATTAATTTCACCTGATCCAATTCACACTTTTAAATTCAGGTCGGAATCGTCACCTTTTTTTACTCTTTTCTCGCCTTGTTGATATTCCCGTTCACGGCAGAATTAATCATGTCATTGCAATAAAACTAAAAATTGCTCCCTATTCACGAGGAATATCTATGACCTCTACACCGATTACTACCGCTGATATCGCTAAAGGTAAAATTGACGATGCGTTATCTGTACGGGAAAAAATAGGCTACGGCCTGGGTGACGCAGGCGGCACCGTAATAACTTGCCTGATCATGAACTTTCTCACCTTTTTCTACACCGACGTTTTTGGCTTAACTCCGGCGCTGGTCGGCACGCTGTTTATTGCACTGCGCGTGTTTGATGCCATCTCCGACCCGGTGATGGGCGTCATTGCCGACCGGACGCAAAGTCGCTGGGGGCGCTTTCGTCCGTGGCAGTTGTGGATTGCCATTCCCATCGGCATTATCGGCATCCTGACGTTCACCGTGCCAGATGCCAGCATGGGAGTAAAAATCGCCTGGGCGTTCGGCACTTACCTGCTCCTTTCAGTCGGTTATACCGCCATCAACGTGCCGTACTGCGCGCTGATCAACACCATGACCACCCGCCACAATGAAGTGATCTCCTGCCAGTCCTGGCGATTCGTTCTCTGCGGCGTGGCGGGATTTCTGGTTTCGGTAGGCTTACCGTGGATGGTAGATCTCTTCGGTCAGGGTAATGCCGCGCGCGGCTATCAACTGGGCGTCGGCGTGCTGTGCGCCATCGCTGTGGTGATGTTCCTGTGCTGTTTCTTCTGGGTTCGTGAACGGGTGCCACTCTCCACAATGGGGAAATTTACCCTGCGCGAACATCTTGCCGGGCTGCGGAACAACGACCAACTGCTGCTGATGCTGGTCATGTCTTTCCTGCTGATTAACGTCTTTAATATTCGCGGCGGTGGGTATATGTACTTCATTACCTACGTCTTACAAGGCAGTACGGGCTACACGTCGCTGTTCTTCACTATGGTCACCTTCGCCTCCATTATCGGCTCGGTGATTGTCAGCCCGTTAACGCGGCGTTTCGATACCGTCAAAATTTATTACTACACCAACCTGCTCCTCGCTGCGCTGGCGGTGTTGATGTGGTTCCTGCCCTCCAGCCCGGCTTATCAAACGCTGTGGCTGGCGGTGATCCTCGGTAATGGCGTGATTCTTGGCTTCACATTGCCATTGCACTTCTCATTGATGGCCTTTGCCGATGACTACGGCGAGTGGAAAACCCGCGTACGTTCTTCCGGCATGAACTTCGCCTTCAATCTGTTTTTCATCAAGCTGGCCTGGGCCTCCAGCGCCGGGATCATCAGCCTGCTGTTTATTTTTGTCGCCTACCAGCCAGGCGTGGAAAACCAGACCGCCAGTTCGCTTGGCGGGATCACAGCAATGGAAACATTGCTGCCTGCGCTGTTCCACCTGCTGCTGGCGATGGCGATCCGCTTTTGCAAACTCAATAACCCTATGATGTCACGCATTGCTAGCGACCTGCGTCAGCGTCATGTACAGCCTTAAGGAGCACAAGATGAACATTTCGGAAGTCGATCTGCATAAACTGACGGTCAGCGATCCGTTCCTCGGTCAGTACCAACAACTGGTCCGCGATGTGGTGATTCCTTATCAGTGGGACGCCTTGAACGATCGTATCCCAGAAGCGGAACCCAGCCATGCGATTGAAAACTTTCGCATTGCCGCAGGACTGCAAGACGGTGAATTTTACGGGATGGTGTTTCAGGACAGCGACGTCGCCAAATGGCTGGAAGCGGTAGCCTGGTCGCTGTGCCAGAAGCCGGACGCCGAACTGGAAAAAACCGCCGACGAGGTGATTGAACTGATCGCCTCCGCCCAGTGTGAAGATGGCTATCTCAATACTTACTTTACGGTAAAAGCGCCCGAAGAACGCTGGAGCAATCTGGCGGAGTGTCATGAACTTTACTGCGCGGGTCATCTGATTGAAGCCGGAGTCGCCTTCTTCCAGGCTACGGGCAAGCGGCGCTTGCTGGAAGTGGTTTGCCGTCTGACCGATCATATCGACAGCGTATTTGGTCCAGATGAAAGTAAGTTACACGGTTATCCTGGTCACCCGGAAATTGAACTGGCACTAATGCGCCTGTATGAAGTGACCGAAGAGCCGCGCTACCTGGCGCTGACGAACTATTTTGTCGAACAGCGTGGTGCGCAACCGCACTATTACGACCAGGAATATGAAAAGCGCGGGCAGACCTCGCACTGGCACACCTACGGCCCGGCGTGGATGGTGAAAGACAAAGCCTACAGCCAGGCACATTTGCCCATCGCACAGCAGCAAACCGCCATTGGTCACGCGGTACGTTTTGTCTACCTGATGACCGGCGTCGCGCATCTCGCGCGTTTAAGTCACGATGAAAGCAAGCGTCAGGATTGCTTGCGGCTGTGGAACAATATGGCCCAGCGTCAGTTATATATTACCGGCGGCATTGGCTCACAGAGCAGCGGTGAAGCGTTCAGCAGCGATTACGATCTGCCGAATGACACGGTATACGCCGAAAGCTGTGCTTCCATCGGCCTGATGATGTTCGCCCGGCGAATGCTGGAAATGGAAGGCGACAGTCAATATGCCGATGTGATGGAGCGCGCACTGTACAACACCGTGCTCGGCGGCATGGCGCTGGATGGCAAACATTTCTTCTATGTGAATCCGCTGGAAGTACATCCAAAATCGCTGAAATTCAACCATATCTACGATCACGTTAAGCCGATCCGCCAGCGTTGGTTTGGTTGCGCTTGTTGTCCGCCAAATATCGCCCGCGTGCTAACCTCGATTGGTCATTATCTCTACACGCCGCGTGAAGATGCGTTGTATATCAACATATACGCAGGAAACAGCATGGAAGTGCCGGTAGAAAATGGCACGTTGCGCCTGCGGGTTAGCGGAAACTATCCGTGGCAGGAACAGGTGACAATTGCGGTTGAATCGCCCCAGCCGGTGCGTCATACGCTGGCTTTACGTCTGCCGGACTGGTGCACACAGCCGCAGATTACATTGAATGGGGAAGAGGTCGAGCAGGATATTCGTAAAGGGTATTTGCACATTACCCGCGAATGGCAGGAGGGCGACACGCTGAATCTGACGTTGCCAATGCCGGTACGTCGCGTTTACGGTAACCCGCTGGTGCGTCACGTCGCCGGAAAAGTGGCGATTCAGCGCGGCCCGCTGGTGTATTGCCTGGAACAGGCCGACAACGGCGAGTCACTGCATAACCTGTGGCTGCCCGCCGATGCGCCATTTACGACATTTGAAGGCAAGGGATTGTTCCGCCATAAGATCTTAATCCAGGCACCGGGTTACCGGTATGAACAGAGCAATCCAGAGCAGCAACCGCTGTGGCATTACGACTATGCCCCAGCCAAACGCCAGCCGCAAACTCTGACATTTATCCCGTGGTTTAGCTGGGCTAACCGGGGTGAAGGCGAAATGCGGATCTGGGTGAATGAGGAAAAGCATTGCCATCCGTAGGTTGGATAAGGCGCTCGCGCCGCATCCACCGTAGGGTGCACATTGCCTGATGCGGCGCTTAACGCGTCTTATCAGGCCCACGAGTCGGTGCGAGAACGTAGGCCAGCCGCACCGACATCCACCGGTGAATTAAAAACGCCAGCTCACGCCGGTGACAAAGGTAAAACTCTCATTACGATCAACCATCGGGCTGTCGGTAATCTCTTCCGGCAGCTCGCTGTATCCGGCGCTCGCCATCAATACGACGTGCTCTCCTATCGGGTATTTTGCCGTCAGGCTGACATAGGGCACCCAGGCATCCTGCGCGGAATAACTTGCCAGACCGCTACGACGGGACTCACTCTCTGAAATGCCATAGTAATAGTCACTGAAATTCTCGTCATAATAGAGAACGCCCAGCGCAGGTGTCAGCGACAGGCGACCTATCTGCATTTTGTGGAATACCGATAGCTCACCCACCCAGCCGTTGCTGTTATCCAGAACGTCCGCAGCCGCAGAGGCTTTCACGGTTCCCCAACGCTCGTGGTGATACCAGGCAACCCCCGCCATAGCCGTACTATCACGCTTATCAAGCTGTTGCATGGCATAATCGTCATTATCGGCAGGGTCAAATTCCAGCGGCATCCAGGATGCGGTCAGGCTAAGTTCATTTTTTTCACTTTGCGACAGAATAAAACCTAACGTGGTCTGACGAACATAAAAAGAATCACCTTCATAACTAATCAGCGGAATTGCCTTTGTATTTTCATTATAACCGCGATAAGGCGATTCATTATAAGCCGCACCAGCACCAATGGATAATTCAGAAGCAGTTGCGCTTGCCATAAAAGGCAACGCAAATAACGCCACAATATTGCGGTTAATTAACATGTCCGGTATTCCATTTTAAAATAAGATAAAAAAGAGTCGGCATAGTAATGCTTACAATTTCTCCGGTGCAAGATTCATATTTATATAGTAATATATAAAATTATATATAATTGGGCTGTTGCGATGACAAAATTACAACTTAAGTACCGGGAGTTAAAAATTATCTCGGTAATCGCTGCCAGTGAAAATATCAGCCATGCCGCGACTGTACTTGGCATCGCACAGGCCAACGTCAGCAAATATCTTGCTGATTTTGAATCAAAAGTGGGTTTAAAAGTCTTTGACCGAACCACCCGACAGCTGATGCTCACACCTTTTGGCACCGTGCTGTTACCGTACATCAACGACATGCTGGACAGAAACGAGCAGCTTAATAATTTTATTGCAGATTATAAGCATGAGAAACGTGGTCGGGTCACTATCTATGCACCAACCGGCATAATTACCTATTTATCCAAACATGTAATCGATAAAATTAAAGATATCGGTGATATCACCTTATCGCTAAAAACCTGCAATCTTGAGCGTAATGCCTTTTATGAAGGCGTCGAATTTCCTGATGATTGTGATGTTTTAATCAGCTACGCTCCACCAAAAGATGAATCGCTGGTTGCCAGTTTTATTACCCAATATGCCGTAACCGCTTATGCCAGCCAGCGCTATCTTGAGAAACATCCCATTAGCCGTCCTGACGAACTCGAACATCACTCCTGTATTTTGATCGACTCGATGATGATCGACGACGCGAATATCTGGCGCTTCAACGTCGCCGGGAGTAAAGAGGTGCGGGATTATCGCGTGAAGGGAAATTACGTTTGCGACAACACGCAATCTGCGCTGGAGCTGGCACGAAATCACCTGGGGATTGTGTTTGCGCCAGACAAAAGTGTGCAGAGCGACCTGCAAGACGGCACGCTGGTGCCCTGCTTTCAGCACCCGTATGAATGGTGGCTGGATCTGGTGGCTATCTTCCGTAAACGGGAATACCAGCCCTGGCGGGTCCAGTATGTGCTGGATGAAATGCTGCGTGAAATTCGCCACCAGCTTGCTCAGTCGCAGCAACTGCGGCCTGAACAAGCGGCGGAAAGCGAAGATTAATGATCGAGATAAAGGTAATGCACCCAGCTGGTCATGCGTAACAGTACTTTGCGCATCACCGAGACATGGCTGAAATGATCAGAGTAGACCGCCACCTGGGCGTAAATACCGTCTGGTAATGCGCTCAAATCAGTATGCTCATCCAGTTCAATGGTCGCGATAACGCCATCTGAACCCGGCGCTGTGTTTAACGTCTGTAAGGTGCCGGTCGACTGATAAGCTCCGCCGGGAACGGCTGGACTAATGGCTGCCAGCTTACCGCTGAATACCTTACCTGGCAGAGCATTAAACACCACTTCCGCATCGTCGCCAGGAGCCAGTCGCAGCAAGGAGTTCTGACGGAACTGCGCCACGATTTGTCGTTTCTGATCGGGTATAAACACCATCACCGGACGTAGCGGCAGCGACGCGGCATAGGTACCCGGACGAATCAGTACCTGGGTCACATAACCATCGCTCGGCGCACGCACTATCGTCTGCTCAAGGTTATATTTTGCTTCCGCGAGCTGCGCTTTCAGGCTGGCGATTTGAGAATGTTCACCCAACACCAGGCTATCCAGCTGGCTCAGGATCTGTTTTTGTTCCGCCGCCGATGACTTCACGGAGGCTTCCTGCGCCAGATAATTTTGCCGCGCCACATCGATATCGCGTTCTGAAAACGGGTTTACTTTCGCCTGACTGCCGCGTGCGTAACGCTGATACTCTTTAGCGAATTTATCCCGCGTGGCCTTTGCCTGCTGAGTATTCGCCGCCATCTCATCTAACTCTGCGCCCAACGCCCGCTGTTTATGTTCTGCGGTAACGATATCCGCCATCAGCCGATCCACCCGCGCCTGATAACGCGTCGGGTCCAGTCGAAATAGCACCTCACCTTTTTTAATCAGCGTATTTTTCTTGTCCGTCACTTCGATCACCACGCCTGTCACCTGTGGGACAACAGGAATAGAAATAACCGCTTTTTGCGCTTTAAAGGTATACGGATGGTTATAGTTCATTAACAGAATTAGACCGCTGACAATAAATATGCCTCCCAGGGCCGCTGTGGGAATGGTCCATTTATTTACAGGAATTTTAAAGATCTTAAACATTGCCCATGCGAAAGCCACATAGGTTAAAATAATCAGTAAATCCATAAGTATTACTCGGCAGAAGAGGATTTGATGTCAGCGAGCTGTTTCTCCAGCCCGGCAATACGCTGTTGTAGTTGCACAACGGAGGAGTCATGGTTTTGCATTCCCCATCCACGCTCCGGGCGGTAAAGCGTGGCCCAAATCCACAAAAATGGCCAGATAACATGTAACGTAAAAAGACTTACCCAACCAGCAACATGAATGGCGTCGGCATGTGGATGATTACGTTTTTTAGCAATCAGGTAGGGAATATCATGTAAAATAATAATCCCATAGAAGATCACCAGAAATACAAAAATAAGCACTCCCAGTGCAAAATAATCCAGGAACATATTTCCCTCAGAGAATATAAAAAAGAACAATTAACGCATATTATGAAATACCATAATGCGGTGCAATTTCCTTATTTATATAACGACATATGGTTTTTTATATACTTTCTGAAGTGTGTGCCTGGCTTTTCAATAGGTCGAAGCTTATCATATTGAAATAATGTAACTATTGACCAAATTTATGAATAAAAACCGTAAAACATCCACAATGCAGATTAAGCGTATTAAACCTTCAATTATCTACCGTTTATTGCTGATTGGCCTCGGAACGCCAATGGTGATTTATGGCCTGGTTCGCCCGCTCACCATCGAAACGCGAGATTAAACTCCTGGCAAAACACGCCCCAGAAACGCACTTCTGTTGGCGTAGTCTGGGTTATTGCGCACGTAGATTTAAAACGTAAATTGTAACAACGTGCGCTTTGTTTATGCCGGATGCGGCGTGTACGCCTTATCCGGCCTACGGTCAGGTCCCCGTAGGCATGATAAGACGCGTAAGCGTCGCATCAGGCAATGAATACCCAATGCGACCAGCTTCTTATATCAGAACAGCCCCAACGGTTTATCCGAGTAGCTCACCAGCAGGCACTTGGTTTGCTGGTAATGCTCAAGCATCATCTTATGGGTTTCGCGTCCGATGCCCGACTGTTTGTAGCCGCCAAACGCCGCATGTGCCGGGTAAGCGTGATAACAGTTGGTCCACACGCGCCCGGCCTGAATGCCGCGCCCCATCTTATAGGCCAGATTACCGTTGCGGCTCCAGACACCCGCGCCCAGGCCATATTGCGTGTCGTTCGCCAGCTCCAGCGCTTCTTCCATCGTTTTGAAGGTGGTCACCGCCAGCACCGGACCAAAAATTTCTTCCTGGAACACGCGCATATTATTCTGACCAAACAGAATCGTCGGTTCGAGGTAGTAGCCGTCTTTCAGTTCGCCTTCCAGCAGCTTGCGCCGCCCGCCGGTGAGCACGTCTGCGCCCTCTTTTTTACCAATATCAATGTAGTTGAGGATGGTTTCCAATTGCCCGTGCGAAACCTGCGCCCCCATTTGCGTCACGCTGTCGAGCGGGTTACCGCTGCGAATGCTTTCGACACGGCGGATGGCGCGTTCCATAAAGCGTTCGTAGATAGACTCCTGCACTAAAGCACGGCTTGGACAGGTGCAAACTTCGCCCTGGTTAAAGGCAAACAGTGCAAAGCCTTCCAGCGCTTTATCGAAAAAGGCATCTTCTTCATCCATCACATCAGCAAAGAAGATATTTGGGGATTTGCCGCCCAGCTCCAGCGTCACCGGAATAATGTTTTGCGTGGCGTACTGCATAATTTGTTGGCCCACTTCCGTTGAGCCGGTAAACGCCACTTTGGCGATGCGTTTCGAGGTCGCCAGATATTCGCCAATTTCTCCGCCCGCACCGTTGACCACGTTCACCACGCCCGGCGGCAGTAAATCACCGACGATTTCCATTAGCAGCAGTACTGAGAGCGGGGTAAGACGTGCGGGTTTCAGCACCACACAGTTGCCCGCCGCCAGCGCGGGAGCCATTTTCCAGCTCGCCATCAGCAGCGGGAAGTTCCACGGAATAATCTGCCCCACCACGCCTAACGGTTCGTGGAAGTGATAAGCCACAGTTTCGCTATCCACTTCACTAATACCGCCTTCCTGCGCCCGAATACACGAGGCAAAATAGCGAAAATGGTCAATCGCCAGCGGCACATCAGCAGCACTGGTTTCGCGAATGGGTTTGCCGTTATCCCAGGTTTCAGCGGTCGCTAACAGTTCGAGGTTCTGCTCCATCCGATCGGCAATCTTAAACAGAATCGCCGCGCGATCCTGCACCGAAGTATGCGCCCATTTATCTTTCACTTTGTGCGCAGCATCCAGCGCCAGATCGATGTCTCGTTTGCCCGAAGACGCCACTTCGCACAGCAGCTGTCCGGTCACCGGCGTCAGGTTCTGGTAATACTCGCCGTCGGCAGGGGCTACCCATTCGCCGCCAATAAAGTTGTCGTAGCGGGCTTTTAACTTGAGGGGGAAACCATACTCGCCGGGCTTAATCTGTGCTGAAGGGGGATTATTGGTCATGATCGTCTCCTTGCGGTGTGAGGTATAACAAGGGTAGACGTGACTGGCGAAATCTTCGCCAGTCGATAACAGCTTTACGACGGCTATCACGAATTTACGGGCAAGGGTTACAGCGGATAATGCGCGAAGTACACGGCTTGCTGGTCATTAATTTTCTTCTCTTGCGCAAACCCTTCTTTAACAATTGTCCGTAAATCAGCTCGAGCCGTATTATCAGAGACGCCCAGGCTCGCGCTAATTTCAGCAACTGTGTACTCTTTCCCCGGATTGGCGAGCATCACATTCAGGAGCGTTACCTGGCGCGGATTCAGGCGTTTAAGCACACCAGAGCTAAACAGCACACTATCGAGTTTTGCGCTTCGTTGTGTAATTTCATCGATATGCTGCTGCCAGTTTTGCAGAGCACGTTTAATGACACCCGCCTGATATTCAAGGAAATAAGTCAGATCCATACCATCTGATTCAGTGTACTGGTAGCTGGCGGCATATTTGACCGGTGCAGCATGAAGCAAACGGCTGATGGAAATATATTTAAAGACATCGTAGCCCGATTTCAGCATATACCAGTAAAACAGCGCCCGACTGGTGCGCCCGTTGCCATCCCGAAACGGATGTTCATGGGCCAGCATAAAATGCAGAATGCAGGCACGGACCAACGGATGAATATACCCTTCATGGCTGTTTAACCACTGGCAAACTTTTTCCAGCCGTTCCGGTAACAATGCCGCAGCGGGCGGTTGATGCACTATATTGCCATCATAGTCGGCGATCACAACATCATCTGTTTCACGAAATTCTCCCGGACGATATTTCGCGTCATTGATTCCACCCATACCAATGGCATGTAACTGGCGAATAAGCGCAGGTGTCAGCGGTTCTGCGAGTAAGTGCGGAATTTCCGCCATCAGCCGGGCATTTCCCGCAATCATATGCTCGTCTTCAGTGCGTGGCGACCGCCCTGTTTCCAGCATTTTTCTCGCCACCAGCGTTGTAGTATTCGCACCCTCCAGCTGGGAGCTGGTGATCGGCTCTTCCAGGCGTAACTGGCTTAACTCGGCTCCGGCCCCGCGTAACCGTTCAGTCTGATCTTTCAGCGCCAGCGCGGTAGCACGTTTGTCGACAAGCTCGCACGCTTCTGCAATCACCGGGGTAATGTTGAATCCGGCCTGTTCACCCGCTTCATTGCAATAATTAATTCGTTGGATCGCCGCGTTGCGCGCCAGACGGGTAAGCGTCCACGCCACATCGACGTTTTCTCCTTTTTTGATGCGGTACTGCAACTCATCAAAAGGCAGATAACGTCCTTTTTCATCGGTAACCCGGTTAAAGCGCAGGTGGGCCAGGAGTTCCTCACCCGATAAGTGTGATAAAGGAATAAGTCCGGGAGGTGATTTGATAGCCATGTGCTTATCTCAAAAAAGCGCAATATTGAGATAGTATATAGCAGGAAAGAGAAACTATCTCAAAAAAAGCAAGTTTTGAGATAGTTGAAAAAGCGGCTGACAACTCGCCAGCCATTGTGGGAATGATGATTACATCGCAGCGCGATAAATTGCCACAATCTCTTCGTGAGTTGCCTGAATCGGGTTAGTAAACCCACACGCATCTTTCAGGGCATTGGTGGCCAGTACCGCGAAATCTTCTTCTTTCACGTTCAGGTCACGCAGGCCTGCCGGGATATCCACTTTCTTCGCCAGTTCACGGATGGCGTTAATGCAGGCTTCAGCACCTTCCGCGTCGTTTTTACCAGTCACGTTCACGCCCATTGCAGCGGCACAGTCACGCAGACGTGCTGCAGCGACTTTGCTATTGAATACCTGAACGTGTGGCAGCAGAACAGCATTACATACACCGTGTGGCAGGTTGTAGAAACCGCCCAGCTGGTGCGCCATCGCATGAACATAACCCAGAGAAGCATTATTGAACGCCATACCGGCGAGGAACTGGGCATAAGCCATTGCTTCACGCGCTTTCGCATTACTGCCATCTTCAACGGCTAACGGCAGGTTTTCGGCAATCATGGTCACGGCTTTCAGGGCGCAAGCGTCAGTGATCGGCGTGGCGGCAATAGAAACATACGCTTCGATAGCGTGCGTTAAGGCATCCATACCCGTTGCGGCGGTCAGTGACTTCGGCATACCGACCATCAGAGATGAGTCATTGACAGAAAGCAACGGAGTTACATGTTTATCAACAATCGCCATTTTGATATGACGCGCTTCGTCAGTGATGATGCAGAAACGGGTCATTTCAGAGGCCGTACCCGCCGTGGTATTGATGGCGATCATCGGCAGCTGCGGTTTTGCAGAGCGGTCAACGCCTTCGTAATCGCGAATATCGCCGCCATTGGCTGCCACCAGCGCAATACCTTTTGCGCAGTCGTGCGGAGAACCACCGCCTAAGGAGATCACGCTATCGCAATTATTTTCTTTAAGTAATTTCAAACCTGCGGCGACGTTTTCCGTGGTGGGGTTAGGTTGGGTGCCATCATAAATAACGCTAAAAATATTGCGTTCTTCCAGTGCTTTTTGCACATCACCCGCCATACCCAATTTCGTTAACATATTGTCGGTGACAATTAAGGTACGGGTAAATCCATAATCTGCCATCATATTCATTGCATCATTCAATGAATCAGCACCAATAACATTCACGGAAGGAATAAAAAAGGTTGAAGCTGCCATAACACACTCCTGAAAGTGTAAAAAAGGGCGGGCAGCTTACTGAGAATTTTCATTTGAAAATATGATCAACATTACCGTTTATTAAAATATTTTTAATAAAAAGCACGTTACATTCATCAAATAACGTGCCTTCTTAACATTAATAAGAAATTTTGTATTAATTCATATTTATTATGAATTAATCATTTCCTTATTTTTCCGGAAATAATAATGCGTCGCGTAATAAATGATCATTTCCACGACGACGCGTAAAGCCAATGCGGTCAAAATATTCCAGAATCTGAATTGCCAGCTTTCGGCCTACGCCTAAGCGATCGCGGAAATCCGCCGCGCAGGTTGAACCACACTCCTGATCGAGATCGCGGATCATATTAGCAAACTCGACAATCCGATCGTTACGGTAATAACGATCTTTAACGATCGCGGTAATTATCCCCTGCTGCGCCGCCTGGCGTAGAGTCAGGCGCATTGCCTGCTCGTCGGTTCCCGTCTCTTTTGCCAGGTCTCGCACCCACCACGGTTCGTCACCAAACAGTGGCTCTGCTTTTTGCCAGATGGCCTGCTGCTCTTCGCTGAAGCCCGCTTTGTGATCCGGCAGATGCAGCCAGCCGTGATGACTGAGGATGTCGCCGCTTTCGCGCATCTTTTCAATCAGCAACAGTACCAGCGCTTCATCTTCCATTGGCAACGCCATACGTCGCAGACGTTCGCGCCCAGGACCAGGTTCATCGCGATGTTGCTCATGATAAGTCGCTAATGTGTCGAGAATTTTCCGCTGCCAGCGGGCGGCAACCGGCGCATTCAACAAGCTATAACCAGCCTGAATATAGCCAGGCTGTTGCAGCAGTTCGCGCATCCCTTCGCCGTTGAGCTGGCGCGCCCAGGCGAAATCAGCAAGGTTAACCGCGCCGCGTTCCAGATGAACAGATAACGCATCGGCATCGCTCTGCGCCCGTGCAAGAGACGCCAGCCATTGCAGATATTCCGGCTTACGCTTACCGCGACGCGGCGGGTTAAGCATCACCACACGCGCCCCCGCCAGCGTGTTGCGGGCCGAGATATCGCGCAGCACTATGCGATCGTTATCCGCCAGCCACAGCGGCGTGTCGAACACCAGCTCGGCAAGGTTATCTTCCAGCAGCGAAACGCGTCCCGTAACGTGGCTGGCGGCGTGGTGAATATGCAGCGGCTGCCACTGGGTCAGCGGTGTATGGGTTTGAAGCTCGACAATCACCCGTGTGAACGGCTCCGGCGGCACATCGGCAAGCAGCCAGTCGCCACGGTTAATCTGCTCTTTTTCCGCATCACCCGCGATGTTAAGCGCGATACGCTGCCCGGCATGGGCAGTTTCTGTTGGCTGATTTTGCGCATGTAGCGCACGCACGCGCATCGGTTTATTTACACCAGTCAGCCAGATTGAATCGCCTACCTTCACTTCCCCGCTTAACGCCGTACCGGTAACGACCAGCCCGGCACCTTTTACGGTAAATGCGCGGTCGATCGCGAGGCGGAAACTATGTTGGCTGGCGTGTTCGCGTTCTGGTAACTGAAGCAGATGCTCGCGCAGGGCATCAATTCCCCGACCTTCGGTTGCTGCGGTGATAAACAGTTTTGCCTCAGCAAAACCGTATTCCCGCAGCACCTCCTTTACCTGGCGTTCAACCTCATCAACACGCGCTTCGTCCACGCGATCGGCTTTGGTCAGCGCCACTGTCAGCATCGGGTTACCGGTCAGCTGCAAAATCGCCAGATGCTCACGGGTCTGTGCCATCACGCCGTCATCGCACGCCACCACCAACAGCGCGTGATCAATACCACCAACGCCCGCCAGCATGTTGGAAAGAAACTTTTCATGACCGGGTACGTCGATAAAACCAGGCACGCGACCATCCGGCTGCGGCCAGTAGGCATAGCCGAGATCGATGGTCATGCCGCGCTTTTTTTCTTCCGGCAGACGGTCGGCATTTACGCCCGTAATCGCCTGCAACAAGGTTGTTTTGCCGTGGTCAACGTGTCCGGCAGTCGCAATAATCATTTCAACAACATCTCCAAAAACCGTTGCTCATCTTCAAGGCAGCGTAAATCCAGCCACAATCGTCCGTCATAAATACGACCAATCACCGGCACTGGCAATTCACGCCAGCGGGCGGCTAATGACTCAAGGTGGCTACCGCGTCCATCATGGGGTGTAAACGTTAATGCCGCGCTCGGCAGGCGATCAACCGGCAGCGAACCACTGCCAATCTGCGAAAGACATGGCATAACCTGTACCGCAAACTCCGCGCCGTAATGTGCGGCAAGGGGAGCCTGTAAACGTTGTGCCTGGATTTGAATGACCTCTGCGCTGCGGGTAAGCAGGCGCAGGGTCGGTAATTTTTTACTCAGAGCTTCAGGGTGTAAATAAAGACGCAACGTGGCTTCCAGCGCCGCAAGGGTCATTTTATCCGCGCGTAATGCACGCTTCAGCGGGTGGCTTTGCAGTCGGGCGATCATCTCTTTTTTACCAACAATAATTCCTGCCTGCGGCCCGCCTAACAACTTGTCGCCGGAGAAGCTCACCAGACTGACGCCCGCCGCAATCAACTCCTGCGGCATTGGCTCTTTCGGCAAACCGTACTGGCTAAGATCGACCAGCGAGCCACTGCCTAAATCAGTCACTACGGGGACATCCAGCTCTTTGCCGAGCGCCACCAGTTCCGCTTCATCTATCGCTTTGGTGAATCCCTGAATGCTGTAGTTACTGGTATGTACTTTCATCAACAGCGCGGTATTTTCATTCACCGCCTGGCGATAATCATTAGCGTGCGTGCGGTTGGTGGTCCCCACTTCGTGTAGGGTGCAGCCTGCCTGACGCATGACATCAGGAATACGAAACGCGCCGCCAATCTCCACCAGTTCGCCGCGAGAAACCACCACCTCTTTCCCGCTGGCAGTGGCCGCCAACATCAATAACACCGCCGCCGCATAGTTATTAACGATACAGGCATCTTCCGCCCCCGTAATACGGCACAGCAGCTGCGCCAGCGCCCGATCGCGATGTCCGCGTCCGGCGTCGTCCAGATCGTACTCGAGGGTCACTGGCGAACGCATAGCCTTCGTAACGGCTTCCACCGCGGCTTCCGCCTGTAAAGCTCGCCCAAGGTTGGTATGCAGCACGGTTCCCGTCAGGTTGATCACCGGACGCAGCGCGCTTTGCGCCTCTTTCGTCAACCGGGCATCAACTTCTTGCGCCCAGTTTTCACACCATGCGGGCAGCGTCTGGCTGCCACGAATCACTTCTCGCGCTTCGTCGAGCATCTGACGCAACAATTCCACCACGCGGGTGTGACCATAAGTATCACGCAAAGAAAGGAAGGAGCTATCGCGCAATAAGCGATCAATAGCCGGAAGTTGACTATAGAGGGAACGCGTTTCGGTTGTCATAGGAAACCTGGCTGATCAAGGCCCTCTCACACGGAGAAGGGCGTTTAACATAACCACGGATTGTAACGTGAGATGGGTCAGGAGGACATATCGCGCATCAAGCCTTTGGCGGTTCGGTGCGAGCAAAACTTTCGCGGCTAAAGAGGTTTTCGACCAGTTTGACTAAGTGTGGGCGGTCGACACACCAGCCTGGCGCAACGCGGCGGAAATTGAGATATCCAACGGCACAGGCAATGGCGATAGTCGCCAGATTGACCGTATCGGTTTTGAGCGTGCCATCGACCAGATATCCTTCCAGCACATCCAGACTGCGGTTGATTTTCTCCCGCTGGCGTAACAATTCATCTTCAGACTGCTGCGCCGCCGGACGCGCCTGTTCACGCACCGATACCAGCCCGGCATCCATAATGCCATCCGCCAGTGCCTCAATTTTGCGCACTCGCAACGACTCCAGCGGATCGCGCGGCAACATCGCCGGAGCGACATTCATTAATTCAATATATTCAGCGATGATCGCCGAATCAAACCAACATTCACCCTCTTCGGTCACCAGCACCGGCACTTTCCCTAACGGGTTAAATTGCGCCACGCCGTTGTCCGCGTTATAGGGCAGTTCATTAATAAATTCGAAAGTTATGCCCTTTTCTAACAACAGAATAGAAAGTTTGCGTACAAACGGGCTGGTGTAGCTACCGACGAGTTTCATTATGTTTCCTTTTTGTTAACAAAATATGAGTATGACCCATGGTTACAAATAAGCAGGTGTTATTGATATGAGTGTGATGACAAACGCAAGATGGCCCGATACGTACGCATATCGGGCCTTGTAGATGAAACGACCTTTCGGGTGAGATTCTAAATATTAGAATGTATAGCGGATATTAGCATTGATCGCATTATCGACGTTGTACTTACCAAATGCTGATTTCTCAACGGTCAGGCCGATACGGGTATTGTCTTTAATGCGTGTATCAATCCCAATATTGGCTAACATACGACCATCTTTACCGTTGTACACGGTGGACTCACCAGCAAAATCACGGTACGTGGTAGCACCAGTATTACGCAGGTCAAATTGATAACTTAAACCAGCCTTCGCTGTAACCTGCCAGTCGCGGCCATCCAGTGTTTTTCCAAACTCCACACCAGTACGGCCAATCAAGGGTTTTGCCTTTTTACGCTCCATGCTGACATCCATACCGTTGTATTGCCAGTTAAAGGTATTGCCTGACAACGTCCCGTAAACCAGTTCGGCCTGCGGTTCAATAAAGACATCAGGCTTCCACTGATAGCGCCAACCCGTTTCTGCGCCTAAATACCATGAGTGAGCAGTATCGTCTGCCTTTAATCCCATCGTTTGCAGTAAATAGTCGTTGCTGTGATGGACATATTTACCGATTACGTCAACATACACGCCTGAATCAAACAATGTCGATGCGTACAGTCCACCACCTACGGAACGGGTTTTCCCCTGATAACTTTCAGCGCTGGCTTTACTATCGGTAACGGTCATCATGACGCCTGTAAAAAGATCTCCCCCCTCAAAATGATGCTTTCTGTCAGCACCAACCTGCAGATGTACGTGGCGATCGGAAAAACCGCCATAACCTGAGCCAGAAGAGTTCATCAACCGAGCCCATGCGCCGGTTTCACCTTTTGTATCGCGCAGGTCACCCATACGACGGTTTAAGTTATTAACCTCAGTCAGAAAGTTTTTAATATTAGTGTTCATCAAACGCTGACCTTCTTTAAGCGCTGTACTATCACTCTGAACATCGAATCCTTTCAGACGCCACTGTGTAGTCCCATCGACATTAACCACCTCAATCTTTGGAGTCATTGAGTGAAAGCCTGTTTGTTGGGTCACCGTTTTAAATACCCGGGTATTGTTGGTTACGTTTTTGGCGGTAATAAGCGGAATATTGCTGACCGACATTTCACTAAGCGACCGGGTCGGTTTCACATACAGAATATTGTTTTCTCCACTAAACGTATCAACAACCTTGATGCCGCTGCTGGTCTTGCCATCTGTAGACATAATAAGCTGACTGTTTTTGAGTGTCAGATTGCCCAGCAATGAGGTTTTGTTCAATGTCCATGAAGTGTTATCAATGCTGACATTAGCTTCTGGTGCGTAGATATCGCCTGTATACAAAATGCCTGATGACGTACTTTGTTTTCCGCTATTCCCAAAGTTAATGTTGGTATCAGACCATGCATTAATGTCGCCATTGACGTTGGTGCCAGAACCAATATTCAGCGAGGATCCGGTCCCCTTGAGATTCCAGGCCGTTGCTGAAAAAGGCGTAAAGGTTGACGATGATTCCCCTAACAATGAGAGTTTTGCCCCATTTCCGAACTCGATAGTACCATCCGATTGCAAACCGGCAGTGCTTGTCAGTTGAGCATTATCAGAGAGTTTGATTACAGAGTGGGTAAACATGCTGCTCTCGGTCAGATTCGCGTTAGTCGAAGAGATAGTTACACTACTATTGCTACTGATAATTCCACCACTGAAGTTCTCATTGACCCGCAGGGCTGAGCCATTTGTCAGATTAACGTTCCCCGTAAAGTGGCTTTGATCTTCTGATGCAGTCGCAACTGATTGACCTTCCACAGGTGTCGTTTTTACGCCATTACCATCATTGGTATCTATATAAAGATCTTCACTACCCAAAGTAACAGTGGAATTATTGGCATTGATTGTTGTGATTAATCCTGCATTACGAGCAAGGTAAAATGCCGCATTGTTGAGATCCAGCGACTTCAGATTAAATTGCCGTGTTTGCCAGTCACTTTGCGTGAAAGAGACAGGTTGGGTGAGCACGGAATCATCGCCCAGCGCCTTTAATTTATTGGCGACTGACTGAGTGCTCACAGCATGGATAACCGGATGTCCCTGAAAAAAGAGGCGCCCCCCCTGCTGCGTCATACTACCCGCTGGCGTATTAATTCCGCCATCAACCACGAATGTATTATTCACATTGGATGTTGCGTTATTTTTAACATTCACATTGCCAGTGAAAAAACCATGGAACATCGTCGTCACCGGCTTCGTGGTGTCTGTTGAATTAAAATCCAGGCTAGTTGTCGCAAGCGAACCGCTATTGGTTAATATCGCTCCTTCATCAGCTGCATTTAACGCATGAAAGGTTAAATCATTACCGTTAATATCGAGTTTGCCGCCACGATACCCCCATTTGATATTATCCGGGTTCATTTGCTGACTATCGCTCAGTACCAGAGTTGGCCTACCACTAACAATACTGGCGGACTCGAACGCCTGAACCTGACCGTTGCTATCTGGTTTTTGGGCGAGCACAACTGTTCCATCACCCACACTGAGCGTTCCGGGATTGATGCCAGTGCCGGAAATGTTTAACGTCCCGGTACCTAGCTTATGCATACTATCGCCCTTAACACCGTTAACTTGCCAGTTCACGGTATGATCACCATTGACAATAATACCGCCCCCTACCCAAGTCTGATCAGCGTCCGGTTTTACTATGTAATCACCGTTAAATGTGAGCGTACCCGCTCCCTGATTGACAATATCCTTTAATACCACTGTGCCGGTGTTTTCGAAGGACAAATCCTTTCCATGATTAAATGAAACAGCACTACTTCCAGTGTCACGACCATGCATCTCCCAGGCATCCGTTCCCTGGGTCAGCTTACCGGTACCCGTGGAAATATCGTAAGTCCAGTTAATATTTTCGGTTGTACTCGTTGGCGTCACTGGCGCGTCAGTATCAGCCTCAATATTGGCACTCACTTCATTCACTGGAATAACGGTAAACCAGTTGGTTTTTCCTGCATTACCCGCATAGGAATTGAGTACTGCAACCAACACCCATTTATTACGTTGCGTATCCCAGGCAAAAAGGGGAGAGCCACTATCACCGGGGATTCCATAGGAAGGCATAGGGCCGTTAGCCGCAGAATAGGTATTACCAGGGTTGGACACTATTCTCTTGTTTGATGATGTTGGTTTACCAACGGTCCCGCCCGTTCTATATGCGTAACCGCCAGCAAGTTGAGTTAATTTCCCATTACGGTCTTTCACATATTGCGTACCAGTACCAACACGGTAAAAGATCGGAAAACGGTCTTGATTTTGATAAGTTCCGTTGGCAGTACCGGCATCGGTTATATCAGCCGGAACCACTTCGGTTACAATTTTATTTAAACGCGGAGTATGGAAATCTACAGAACTATTATTACGATCGACAAGAATATAAGAACTATCATCTCTGTAGCCAAACCGAACATTCTTATAGCCAGTATTATGCTTTACGCTTACAATATATTGTGGCGAAATTAACGTAGCTACTGTCTGTCCACTATCAACAGCGCTAAAATCTATCATTGGCGCCTTATTCAGTGTGGAGTACAACGTCCCGTCTTTCTTATACAAAGGAATATCCAGCGCTCCGACTGAGAACGCTCCTTTATTTTCAGCGAAATCACGATAGGTCTGATATGGGATATCCATTCCCACAATTGACGCCTGAATTAATGGTGAATAGAGTTGAGTAGCTAAAGTAGTCATTAAAACAACAACAGATTTTAATAGCTTATTTCGAGCTGATTTTTTAACCCCACCAGAAAGTTCAGATACTACAACCAACTCTCTTTTTTTATTTAACTTTAGAGTATATACAAAATTCATTGTCAATATCGCTATAATCTAATTTTTTTACGATGAAATTTTAACTTAATGTATTTAATAATTCGTTTTAGATGTCTGGCGCGCTATTAAGAGTGATTTAACCAGACATTAATACCAATGAAATAACCCCAGCATTAATACGGACCAATTGATAACTTCCTCAATACTTTATTAATAGTACGTTAACGTTATAGGTAAACTCGCAGTATAGATACCCGCTGGTATATTTCCTGTATGTGGTGTGACGGTGGCTATTAGCGAAGCATCAAATTCCTTATTACTTACAAGATATGGTGCTTTATTTAAAGCTACTGGTGTTCCAAACTGAACAGCTGAACCTCCCTGTTTCCATACAAGTGCAATATCAACCATATTATTACTGGTCGTGATTTTCGAAGCAGTTCCTCCTATTAATGTAATTTCAAATTTCGAGACACTCCCCGCGCAGTTAATAACAATAGGAACTTCGGTACTATTGTTATCCGCAAATACTCCCGCGGTTGTGACAACAGGAAGCTGAACGGTGGCAGGTAATCCTTGCCCATTATTAATGGTACATTGTGGATTTGTTACTGCCATCGTAATCGGTAGGTTTGCACTTGCCGTTTGTGCAGCAAGTGCATTATTACTCCAGAGAGGAGCCTGCGCAGTCACTGCTATAAGAATATATTTACAGAAAGAGTTAATCATAGCTAACCTCGACAGTTAGACTGGTTGCTATATTGCCACTTTGTATTGTTTGCTCAGGAACCTTTTTTGGTAAAAGTTTAAACTGCCCTAATGCCACATTACTTGATTGTTCCTGAGCATTGAGTTGCAACGACGTATTGTAATTAATATTGGTAAAGTCAGAAGCTGTACTCTTTTTCCACGATAAAGCCAGGCCAACACCAGCTAGTCCTGTTTTCATGATATTTGGGTCACTAGTGGAAACTCCATCCTTTGGTACAAACTTTACCGATACCCCGCTAGCAGGCCAACTACATTGCATTGCAAGCGATACAGTCTGCGGAGAAATACTCGCCGCGTCAATCTCATCAATACGTACTCCACCAAAATTCACGTTGTCTGGTGTTAACGTTAATGCACAGGTGTTGAGAGCCATCGTCGCCGTGATGTTTACTCTATTCGAAATAGTTCGCGACGCATAGCAGCAATTGCAAAGTAATGCAATCATGCAAAATAATATTTTCCACTTTCCCATAAAATATCACCAGTTACATATATGTCGCTGTAATTGTTAAATACGTTGATACTTTCCCTGTGGGATAAGTTGATGCTGGCAATACTTTTATTCTTAAACTAAGTGTATTGTAAACATCATTCGTTACTGGAGCATACACCTGAATGCTTTTATTAAGCTGGGGAGGTGTTTCTTTCCCTTGATTATATTGAACCAACTGGAAATTTAGTTTTTTACCATCAGTAGCAGTGGCACTAAAAGTGGCTTGGTTAGCATTAACAACATTCTCAGGATCAAAACGTAAATTAAAACCATTCACTGCGAGTGCTTTGTTAACGCAGTTCCAGGTAACAGTAACAGATTGATATAGAGCTCCTTTATTAATTTCAATGGGTGATATAGTCCCGAAGTCCAAATTAACTGGTGTTGTTGCCATCGAGCAACTACCTAAGTGCATAACTTTATGCGTCAAGGTTGCCGGATTTGCTGTTACCACGACATTAACATTCGTTCCCTTGACATTTCCTTGAGAAGGGGCCGGTAAAGTAAATGTTCGTGTGGAATTATTCTGCCGCCAATACTCATCTGTCAGTGTTAAGATAAGTTTCCCTACTGTCCCAGACCAGGTATCACCGCCGTTTAATTCTTTAGTGGTCTTTAACCCATTCCCCAAACAGGTAAATCCATCAAGGCGCCAGACAACGCCGGGAATGGTAGTAGTTAAAACACCATTACTACAAGTTCCCCCACTGGTAATAGGTAAGACTAAATAACTTTTCCTTTTCATAGTGGTTGTTTCGATATAATCACCACCGCACGAAAAATTCTGCGATACATTAGCAACTAATGTAGCAACGGGTCCATTCTGCGTAGAGTTGTAAGTATTGTAATTTGTAGTCGTATTATCATATCCAAGAGTAATTCTACCACTGGAGCAATCCACCGCCGCATGACTATGTGGCGAAATAAAAAATAGCGTAAATACAAGAAATAATAATTTCTGCATAGCATTCTCCTTAATAATAAAGGTTTGGGCTAGAGTTTATATTCCCGGTCTACGCCATAATCATCAAAAGAAACAATTGAAATATCTTTTCCTGAAAGTTTACTTCCCAGAGATACCTTCTCAAAAGGCGCAAAAGCCGCGATCTTATTTTTAGTTTCTTCGCTAAGTTTCACATCATGACCATTTTGCTTTACATTAATCACTGCAAAATAGTACGGAGAGTTATTATATAGAATCGTATTTCCCCCCTCATGGATGATCTTGATATTTTTCTCCGCATCTTCCCTACCCTCTTTTAGTGACTCAGGCCGATAAATCATCTTAACCTGAGTATGCAATGCTATGGCAAGGGAGTTTGTGCCCTCTTTTGGTGCTTTAGGGATTTCCTGGACGTTGACCCAAAACAGTGATTCTTTGTCTTTGGGTAAACTGTCATTAATTTTCAGGAGACGCAAAATTTGTTTATGTCCACCAGAAACTTTGAAAAAGGTCGGACTGGGGGCAAAGTAAACGTTCTGATCTCTTGCATTTGCATTATCGATCCAGATTTGACCGCCATACTCTTGAGAAGATTCATTATTGACCTGGACTGAAATGTTATCCTTATCGCCCGCAAAAATATAACGCGTACTATTGAGAACAAAGGCAGCATGGCTATTAAAGCAGATCAGCAGCAAAGCCAATACTGGCATGAGATTTATTTTTTTCATTACATTGTTACTCACAGTGAATCTCCTGAGTTTGGTCATAGTTTTTCTTCAGTGACTGCGTATTAAATTGACACTGGTCAAGCGAAATAACACCTTCATCGTGTGTTTCAAGGTTCATCAGCAAAATACCACCGTTATTTACATAACCCACTTCTTTACCCTGTGTATTTTTTGCGATGCTACCCATAGGAACGACATAACCATTTTTCCCATAAAGTTTAACCACATAGGTATTAATTTTCTTAAACTTCACATTTTTATAAATGATAGCATTTCCCGTTGGGGTCACATTAATCGCATTATCTGTAAGCTCAATATTCTTCGGTAATTTTTCTGCATTTACAGAAATCGTATTATTGTTATAAGCAGTAAGTGGGATTACCGCCCGACCATATTTATCTCCCGGTAAAGAACCGTTAAACATAACACCGGGGACATCTTTCATTTGCACGATAGCCAGTTGATCATTTTTAACTGGAGTAAATATTATGCCACCTTCTGGCACACCAATTACACTACCACCCAACTGGAGTGAAGTAGATGAATTTTTCCCAGTTTGTGAATACGTTGCTGACGTCTGCATCCAGTCGAATAAATAGGAGGCAGAAAGTGTACCACCGATAGTATCACGCGTCTGGTTAACTGATGCGTTATAACTCAGCCTTTGATTAATCATTCCTGAGATCCCAGTATTCATACTGGTCCCCGTACGTCGATCATAGTTAACATTCGAAAAACTATAATGTGTTTTATCAAACAGACTTAACGGCACACTTAATGACAAACCAACATTATAGTCAGCATCCATATTTTGCAGTCTGGAATAACCACCGTTCAGTGTCATTGTTATTTGATCAAAACTTTTTGTCAGACTTAAGTTAGCACCGACCTCGTTATAATTATCCCAGTAATCTTCCTTCCACGCAGAAAAGTTTAAAAACATACCTTTTTCTGGTAGCTGGTAGGTAACGATTGACTCATAGCGTTGCTTTGGCCTATTTCTTATAAAACTATATGAATTATAAGTAAAATCAGCATAGTCAATATAATCCTCTGAATTAAAACGGTAACCAATAAGCTGTAAATTTGCATTATCACCAAGCGCTTTTGCATATTTTAATGACGTGCTATAGCCTTTTAGATTCTTACCATTATGGTATTTTGCTTGTGATAAGTTGCCACTAAAAGACATGGCTCCAAACCATCCAAACGAGCGAATTAGTCCTAAACCAATATTGTTATAATTTTTATCCAGCAATAAAGAGCTATTGAGTGTAAAAGGCTCGAATCCATAGTCATAACTCATTTGGGCAAACAGACTTTCTTTATCCCGTTCGCCATTATCTTGGTTAACTTTGCTACCCATGGCGAGGGCGTAGTTATACGTTCCCGGTCTTAACAAATTAGGCAACACTGCGACAGGGAAACGCTGTTCACGAACGGAGCCATCCTCTTCATAGATTTTCATGATCAAATCGCCAGAGTAAACGCCGTTAAGATCGTTGATCACAAATGGTCCCGGAGGCACGACAATAGATTTTAAGGTATAACCACTCTGCTCAATGGTTACCCTGGCATGGGTTCGCGCAATACCATTAATTACCGGCGAATAGGCACGAGAGTTCCACGGATACATATCCTGATTCGATTTAAGCTGAGCACCGTAAAAGGTAAAACCATTATTCAATGAGTTATAAAGCTGTGTCTTGCCCAGTTGCAAATCGGATTTCAGTGATTTGATTGCCCGCGTCAGTAACAGGTTATTAGTATCGAAATTTTCGCCCTGGTAAGCATACCCCCTACCCAATAACACCCATTCGCCCAGATTCACCTGGCCATCAATACTACTGTAGGTGGTTCTTTCCTGGTTGCTATTTTTTGCAGTATTAACGTCATAAGCTATTTTAAAACCGTTACTACCATAGTCCCACACACCACCATCTTTTGCTGCGTCCTGGAAGCCTGCCTGTGGCAAATCAATAGATACTTCTTGCAACGATTGATCAAACGCGACTTTACTGTTCGCCTCATTACCCAGCAAATAGCACTGGCGTGCAGAATTATAAACATTTTTATAAAAATCTTTATTAATTATAATGCCGTTTTCAGTTAGCCATTCATCAGAAAGACATATCCCCTCAGCATCCTCTTTTGCGATGCTCATCTCAGTAGATGACGCGATTTTAGAACCATTGAAAACAACATCAACAACATATTTACCCGGTACGTTTTCTTTATTGCTGTTTAAAACATCAGGAATATCCTTACTCCCTCCACGAATAAAGCTGTAGTTGAACTCTTCGGCAAGAGCACCTTTAGATAGTAAATGAAAAATAATAGCGGCAATAAATATTTCTTTTTTCATTATTTTCCCTTGCCATAAACATCAGGTAATAAGAAGGGAGGAGATTAATCCTCCCTTCCTTCGCTCATATATTATTTATAAGCAACAACATAACTTGCTGAAGTTGAAAATGCGCCTGGAGTCACAGTACCAGTAGGTTTAACTAACGAAGCACTGTAATCAAAAGATCGAATACCGCCACTAGTTACTTGATAGTTAAAAGTAGTTTGACCGGATTTAACATATGAGCTCGCACCAGTTTCTTGGGCATTAGAAGTAAGTAATGCCATATATGCATTTGTTCCCCCCGTAGTTGCATTGCTAAAACCTTGGGTTGTTAAATTATTTGATGTCCAGCTAATCTGGGCTCCATTTTTTGCCAAGCAAGCATTATCTGAAGGAACAAGCTTAAATTGAACTGAAGCAGGTGTTCCCGTCGTTGATACAGTACCTAAATCAACTGTAGGTATCTCAGCTCCAGAAGCATTTGTAACTTTAAGATCACACGTTGCGCTGGATACAGCCTCTGTAAAATTAACAGTACCACTGTTTGCAGCCATTGCAGTAGAAGTCATCCCAAGTACAGCAAGAATAGCTGAACCTAAAACCAATTTTTTCATTTAATGCTCCTTAAAGCCTTTAAAGAATTGTTAGCCCCAAATTCGGTTAGTCCTATATTTGTTCATGCCCAGAAGTTCATGAACGTCGCAAAAATTACCTCGCATAAGATAAGATGGTCAACAATAAAACCTCATTATCTGGTTTTTATATCTCTTTATTTTATTTAGAAAACACACGCTAAATTAACTTTCATTTTTATTCTTGATGC